>C688J18823_10000068_pt1 | contig 52829 bp, 49 predicted proteins | sample HopSoiMetagenom1_FD_18823 | JGI IMG/M metagenome (IMG submission 18823)
GTCTCCCATGGCCAGGAGCGCCACGGTCGAGGCGGTGGGCGCCAGCCCCAGGGGACAGGCCTCCGGCACGGGGCCTATCTCCAGCACCACGTCGGCCTGGTCGGCCAGCGAGTTCCGCGGTCCCGAGGTCATCGCGAGGATGGGTGCTCCCAGCCTGCGGATGGAGGGCAACAGGCGCAGGATCTCGTCGGTCTCGCCGCTGTTGGAGAGCGCCAGCACCAGATCGCCCGGCACCAGCCGGCCGAGGTCGCCGTGCAGTGCCTCGGCGGGATGCAGATACAGCGAAGGTGTCCCGGTGGAAGCGAAAGTGGCCGAGATCTTCTGCGCGATGAACCCCGGCTTGCCCATCCCCGTGACCACCACGCGGCCCGGGCAGGCCAGCACCATGGCCACGGCGCGCGCGAAGTGGCCGTTGAGGCGGCCGCCCAGCTGCGCAACCGCGTCCGCTTCCGCGCGGATGACTTCCCGCGCGTAGTCCACGATGTCCTGCTTGGGGGCCGTCTCCGGGACGCTGCTCAGTTGTCTGCGGGTCGCCATTGCCTTGATCGCGCGCGGTCAGTACCACGTCCGGGACGCCGCGTCATCCCGAGCATCGCTTGGGAAACAACTCTTGACGCGCCGCGCCCGAGGACCTATCTGAATGAGCCCTCATTCAGCCGGGGGAACGGCACGCGAGAAGGGACCCGGCAGCCGCGGAGATCGGCCACGTTGCAGGCGCGCGAGAACAGGTCGAACGGCAAGCGCGGGCGCATCCTCGACGCCGCCGTGAAGGTCTTCGCTGAGCGCGGATTTCACGCCGCCACGGTGGCTGGGATCGCCCGCGAAGCGGGCGTCGCCGACGGCACCATCTATCTGTATTTCAAGAGCAAGGACGACCTCTTGCTGCGGCTCTTCGACGAGAAGATGACCGAGCTGACCGCGGAGGCCAAGGCGGAGGTGGCGGGACCGCGCACCGCGCCCGACAGGCTGCGACGCTTCATCCAGCTCCACCTTTCGCTGGTGGAGCGCAACCCCGATCTCGCCTCGGTCCTCATCGTGGAGCTGCGGCAAAGCGCGCAGTTCCTCAAGGCCGCCGACCGGGCCAAGCTCGCGGCCTACGTCGAGGTGATCGCCGAAGTGGTGAGGGCCGGACAGGAGAGCGGCGAGCTCGACGCCGCCATCTCGCCGGGAACGGTGAAGAGGGCCATCTTCGGCGCGCTCGACGAGCTGGCGCTGGCGTGGCTCCTGAGCGGCCGCAAGGGATCGCTGAAGAAGACCGCGGCGGAGGCCGCGGAGTGGCTGGTGCGCGGGCTCTTGCCCGCAAATGGAGGCAAGTCTTGAAGATTCTCGTCACCGTCAAACGGGTCGAGGACTACGAGTCCAAGATCAAGGTCAGGCCGGACAACAGCTGGATCGTCACCGAGGGCGTCAACTACCGCGCCAACCCGTTCGACGAGATCGCGGTGGAGGAGGCGCTGCGGCTGCGCGACTCCAACGCTCCGTCGGAGGTGGTGGCGGTGAGCGTGGGCAGCGCCGCGGCGCAGGCGGAGATCCGCTCGGCCCTGGCCATGGGCGCGGACCGCGGCATCCTGGTCAAGCACGACGCCTTCGTCGATTCGGACGGCGTGGCGCGCCTGCTCAAGGCCGTGATCGAGAAGGAGAAGCCCGACGTCGTCCTGATGGGCAAGCAGGCCGTGGACGTGGACGACAACGTGGTGGGCCAGCTCCTCGCCGAGTACCTGGGCTGGGGCCAGGCCACCTTCGCCTCGAAGAAGGAGTCCTTGGAGAGCCCCGAGGAGAAGGCGAAGAAGCCCGGCCTGCGGCTCGGCGGCGACAAGAAGACCATGCAGGTGGTGCGCGAGGTAGACGGCGGCGTGGAGACGCTGGAACTCCAGCTCCCCGCCATCGTCACCGTCGATCTGCGGCTCAACGTCCCCCGCTACGCGAGCCTGCCCAACATCATGAAGGCGAAGAAGAAGCCCATCGAGGAGCTGCAGCCGCAGGCGCTCGGAGTCGACCCCACGCCCAAAGTGAAAGTGGTGCGGGTGGAGGCGCCGCCCGCGCGCGCGGCGGGTGTGAAGGTTCCGGACGTGGCGACGCTGGTGAAGAAGCTCCACGAAGAAGCGAAGGTGGTCTGAAATGGCGACGATCTTGGTGATCGCGGAGCAGTCCCACGGGCATCTGAAGAAGGCGACGCTGAACGCGCTGACCGCCGCGCAGCAGCTGGCGCAGAAAAATGGCGCCACCATCCAGGGCGTGGCCATCGGCGCCGGCGCGCAGCAGGCGGCGCAGGAGCTGGCGGCCTACGTCGGCACCGTCTACGCGGTGGAGGGCGCGGGCTTCGAGCACGCCATCGCCGAGACGCATTCGGCCGCCGCGGCGGAGGCAGCCAAGAAGGCCTCTGCCACCGACGTGGTGATCGCGGCGACCGCCTACGGCAAGGACATCGCGCCGCGGATCGCCGCCAAGCTCTCCGCGGGGGTGGCCTCCGACATCCTCGGCGTGGTGAGCGGCAACCAGTTCAAGCGCGCCATGTGGGCGGGCAACGCCATCGCCACCGTCGAGGTGACCACGCCGGTGAAGGTGATCACGGTGCGGGCCACCGAGTTCGCCGCCGCGCAGAAGGCTGGCTCCGCCGGCAACGTGCAGGCGCTCTCGGTCAGCGCGCCCGCCGCGAAGACCAGGTTCATCGAGTTCAACGAGGTGAAGAGCGCGCGTCCCGAGCTGACCGAGGCCTCGGCGGTGGTTTCGGGCGGGCGCGGCACCAAGGGCGACTTCAAGGCGGTGGAAGCGCTGGCCGACGTCCTCGGCGCCGCGGTGGGCGCCTCGCGCGCCGTGGTGGACGCGGGCTGGCAGCCCAACGACCTCCAGGTCGGCCAGACCGGCAAGGTGGTGGCTCCCAAGCTGTACATCGCCGCGGGCATCTCGGGCGCCATCCAGCACCTCGCCGGAATGAAGGGGTCGAAGACCATCGTGGCCATCAACAAGGACCCCGAGGCGCCCATCTTCCAGGTGGCCGACTACGGGCTGGTGGCGGATCTCTTCAAGGCGTTGCCGGAGCTGACGGAGGAAGTGAAGAAGCTGAAGTGACGGCGGGCCTCACGCGCCTCGGGGTCCACCGGATCCCGGTTCCGGTGCCGTTCCCCGAGGCGGGCGGGCCGGCCAACGTCTACGCCATCGAGGAGGAGGGCGGCGGCATCGCCCTCTTCGACGCCGGCATCGGCACGAAGGAAGGCAAGGCGGCCCTGCTCGACGGCTTCGCGCGGCTGGGTCTTTCGCTGGGCGACGTCCGCCGCATCTTCGTCAGCCACGGCCACATCGATCACTACGGCTACGCGCGCGCGGCGCAGGAGGCGTCCGGCGCGCCCGTCTACGCGCACGTGCGCGACCACGACAAGCTGCTCGGGCGCGACCGGACCGCCAGGCGGCTGGAGCTCTACGCCGGGTACGTCACCAGGCTGGGGGCGCCGGCGCACCTGCTCGACCACGTGCGCATCCACTGGCAGGACGCGCTCCGCATGGCGCGGCCGCTGGAGCAGGTTGAGCCGCTCCCCGACGGGTCCGTCCTGCGCTTCAAACACTTCTCCGCCGAGGTGCTGCACCTGCCCGGGCACACGCCGGGCCTCGTCTGCCTCTGGGCGCGCGAGCCGCGCGTGCTCTTCTCCGACGATCACCTGCTCGAGCGGGTCTCGCCCAACCCGCTGCTCGATCTCGAGGGGCAGCCCGAACCCACGCACAAGGCGCTGGTCGCCTATCTGAAGTCCGCGCAGCGGGCGCGCGCCTTGCCTGCAGAGCTGATCGCGCCGGGCCATTCGGAGCCCTTCTCCGGCCATGTCGAGGTGATCGACCGGCTGCTCGCCTTCTACGAGAAGCGCCAGCAGCGCATCCTCGAGCTGCTGCGCGAGAAGTCCTCCACGCCGGCTGAGCTCGCCCCCCGGGTGTTCCCGCACGCGCGAGAGCACCAGCTCTACCTGACGCTCTCGGAAGTGATGGGCAACCTGGAAGTGCTGGAAGAGCAGGGCCATGTCGTGCGAAAGGAGACCGCCGGCACGATCCGGTTCGAGGTTTCTTGAATGTCCCGATGGCTCTGGCGCGCGGCCTGGCTGCTGCTTCCCGCCGCGTGGCTATCGCACCGCTTCCTGCACCGGGACGCCGTCACCTTCTTCGTCGCCTGCGCGTCGCTCATCCCCCTGGCCAAGGCGATGGGCGACGCCACCGAGGCACTGGCCGAGCGCATGGGCCCCGCCGCCGGCAGCCTGCTCAACGCCACCTTCGGCAACGCCGCCGAATTGATCCTGGGCATCTCCGCGCTGCGCCACGGACACGTGGATCTGGTGAAGGGAAGCATCACCGGCTCCATCCTGGGGAATCTCCTCCTGGTGGGCGGCGTCAGCATCGTAGTGGGCGGCGCCCGCTTCTCGCGGCTGCGCTTCAACCGGCTGGCGGCTTCCTCCAGCACCGCCACCCTCTTCCTCGCGGTGGTGGCGCTGGCCGTTCCCACCATCCTCTCGGTGAGCAGGAACCCGCGCTACAACCCCGGCCTGCTTTCCGAGGAGATCTCGGTGGTCCTGGTGGTGATGTACGCGCTCTCGCTCTGGTTCGGGCTGCGCACGCACCGGGAGCAGATGGCCTCCGAGCGGGAGCACGTGGCGGCCACGCCCGCGGAGGCCGCGGCGGAACGCGCGGCGACCCCACCCGCGCACGCGCCGCTCTGGTTCGATCTCGGGCGGCTGCTTCTCGCCGCCGCCGCGACCGCGCTGGCCAGCGAGCTGCTGGTCGATGCGCTGGGAGGCGCCGTCACCACGCTGCACCTGCCGGAGACCTTCGTGGGCGTGATCATCGTGGCCATCGTCGGCAATGCCGCGGAGCATTCCACCGCGCTGCTCTTCGCCCGCCGCGGCGAGATGGATGTCGCGCTGGGCATCGCCTGGGAGTCGTCCAAGCAGATCGCCCTCCTGGTGGCTCCGGTGCTGGTCTTCTGCGGCATCGCGCTCGGCGTGCCCATGGATCTCGCCTTCACCCGGTTCGAAGTGGTCTCGGTAGGCCTCTCGGTGCTGGCGCTGTCGATGATTGCCCTCGATGGCGAGACCCACTGGCTGGAGGGGGCGTTCCTCCTCGCCGTCTACGCGGTCCTGGGCATGGGGTTCTTCTTCGTTGGCTGACCTCGCCCTCACGCTGATCATGGCGGTCTGGGGGAGCAGCTTCGCCATCCTCCGCTCGCTGCTCGGCCGGTCCTCGGCCTCGCCGCTCTTGCTGGTGGCGGTGCGCATGGGAATCGCCTGCGCGCTCCTCGCCGGCTTCATGCTGGGTACGAAGGCGGGCCGCGCCCAGCTCCGCGCGCTCCGCGGCGGGCTCCTGCGCGACGGCGTCTTCGCCGGCGCGCTGCTCGGGCTCGGCTTCCTCTTCCAGACCGAAGGCCTCTCGCGCACCACGGCCTCGCGCTCCGGCTTCCTCACCGGCACGCTGGTGGTGCTGACGCCGCTGATCGAGTTCGCCTTCTTTCGCAAGCGGCCTGCGCCGCCGGCCCTGGCAGGCGTGCTGCTCGCGTTCGCGGGGATGACCGCGCTCTCCGCTCCGTGGTCCGACGCCGCCCAGGCCACCGCGACGGGCGACGCGCTGACGCTGCTCTGCGCGGTGGTGTTCGCCGGTCAGATCGTGGTGCTGGGGCGGGTGGCGGCGCGGCATCCGGTGTTGCCGCTCTTGTTGCTGCAGCTCGCCACCACGTTTGCGGTCGCGGCGGTAGCGGGGCCGCTGGTGGAGCGTCAGCATTTTTCCGGGGAGCCGCGGCTGTGGTTGGCCTTGGTGTACCTGGCGGTCTTCGCGACGCTGCTGGCGTTCGGGATCCAGACCTGGGCGCAAAAAATTCTACCTCCTGTCCGGGTGGCGTTGATCAGTAGCCTGGAGCCGGTGTTCGCGGCGCTCTGGGCGGCCTTGCTGATCGGCGAGCGGCTCACCTTACGGGAACTCCTCGGAGGAAGCCTGATCGTCGTCGGTGTGGTGGTCGGGGAGGTGGGTGCAGCATTCCGCGCCCTGAAGCGCGCGGTAGGGTAGGTAAACAAACTTGCGGATGTGCGCCTCCCTGCTACATGCCTTCACGTGCCTGCCAGGCTGGACCCGCCCGAAGTCGAGCGCGCAGCCCACGGACTGCGGGTGCGCGGGCACGCGCTTTATCTGGAGCCGCATGGGCGCCCTCCGATGGGCTTCCTCGCGCATGCGCGGGGCGCTCCACCGGTCCTGCCCGAGCGGATGGTCGCCAGCCCTCCCACCATCCAGCTGCTGACGGCGGCATTGCCGCGGGCCCTGCGACGCACCGCGGCGCTCCCGGCCGCGTATGGCCAGACCTTCGCTTTGGGCTCGCTGCGGCTGACGTTGCACCCCGCGGGGCACGTGCTCGGCAGCGCGCAGGTCCGTTGCGAGGCGAACGGACTCGATCTGGTCTACGCGGGCGACATCGGTGGCATGGGCTCCCGCGCTTCGCTCACCGCCGAGGCGCTGGAGGCCGTCTCCTGCGACGCGCTGGCCCTGCGCGCCCTCTACGGACACCCGCGCTATGCCTTCCCGCCGCGCGAGCAGCTGCTGGAGCAGGTGAAGTCATTCGTGGAGCGCGCGCTGGGCGAGGGCCGGACACCCGTCCTGGTGGCCGCGGCCCTCGGCGTGGCGCAGGATCTCGTCCGCTACTTCGCGGGGCGCCGCACGCTTCGGCTCCACCCCACCGCGTTCCGGGCTTGCGAGGTCTACGCCGCCCAAGGGCGTCCCACTGCAGGGCTTTTCGCGCCTCGACGGCGAGGGCGAGGTGGTGGTTGTGCCGCCCACCGCGCGCGTGCCCCGGCTTGGCCTCGGCAAGCATCGCATCTGCGCGCTCTCCGGCCGCGCCATGGACGGCATTCCCGGGGCCGACGAGGCGCTGCCGCTCGCCGACCACGCCGGTTTCGACGACCTGGTGGAGCACGCGGCGCGGTCGGGTGCGCGGCGCGTCTACACCATCGACGGTCACGCCGAGGAGCTGGCCCACCACCTGCGCCGCCGCGGCATCGACGCCGTCGCCATCCGCGAGCACCGCCAGCTCGAGCTGCCCGGCGTTTAGTCTTCTGTAATCAAATACGAACCAAGAGAATGGTTGACGGCACCGGCCCTCGTCTGGATTCCTCGCGGGGTACTTTCGGAGGGACACCATGCAATCTCGCCATGCCCTGCTCGCCGCCGCGGCGCTTCTCGCTTCCTGCAAGCACGTGGAGACCGGCTCCAGTGCCGCCCCCTCGGGGATCGCGGTCTTCTCCCGCGATCCGCAGTTCATCTCGGTGAAGGTCTCTCCCAAGGGGACGTACCTGGCGGCCCTCTCGGAGGAGAGCGGACAGCGGTCGCTCAGCTTCATCGAGCAGGCCAGCCATAAGATCATCTACACCCTCAGGCCAGAGGGCCAGACGACGTTGGGCCGCTTCTTCTGGGCCAACGACGAGCGCGTGGTGATCCAGGGCATCGACCGCGAGGGGTACCTGGCCCGGCCGCTGAACCGCGGGGAGATCTTCGCGGTGGATGCCAATGGCACCAACGGCCGGATCATCTTCGGCTATCGCGGCGGATCCCAGCAGGTCGGGTCGCACCTTCGCAAGGCCGAGGGCGAGCGCGCCTGGGGCTTCGTGATCAGCACTTTGCGCAACGATCCACGGCATGTCCTGATCGAGCAGACCGCCTGGGACGACGCGCGGGATGAAGGCGCCGACATCTACAAGCTCGACGTCTATAGCGGCCTCAAGACCCGGGTCGCCCACAGCCCGATGCCTGGGGCATCCTTCCTCACCGACGAGAATGGTGAGCTGCGCATCGCCATCGCCTCCGACAAGGATGTGAGGGCCAGGTTCTTCTACTTCCTGGGCGAGGAGGGCTGGCGGGAGCTTCAATCCATCCGCGGCGTCACCAAGCGCAGCTGGCCTTTCGGTTTCGTCTCCAAGGATCGGACGCTCTACGTGAGCGAGCCGGTCTCGGACGGGTTCGCCCTCTATGCGGTGTCGATCGACACCGGCGAGCGCAAGTTGATCGCGCAGAATCCGTCAGTCCCCTTCTCCGATTCGATTACCGACAGCGCCACCGGCCGGATCATCGCCCTCGAGTACGAGCCGGACCTGCCCAACTACGAGTTCGTAGATCCCAAGCACCCGCTCAGCCGCGCGTTGCAAGGGCTGCTGGCCGCCCGGCCCAACGAGAACGTCGAGTTTCTCAACACCACCGACGACGACGGCAAGGTTCTGGTGCGCGCCTACAGCGACCGCAATCCGGGAGAGTTCCTCCTCATGAACGTGGCCACCATGACCGCGGAGACCATCGCGCAGGCACGGCCTTGGGTGAAGCCGGACTCGATGGCGGAGATGTCCGCCTTCCACATCGCTGCCAGCGACGGTTTCCGCATCCACGGCTACGTCACCTTGCCGTCAGCCAAGACGGAGGGACCGCCGCCCATGATCGTGCTGCCCCACGGCGGGCCCCACCAGGTCCGAGATTCCTGGGGATTCGATTCCGAGGCGCAGCTGCTCGCGCACGAGGGCTTCGCCGTGCTGCAGGTCAACTACCGCGGGTCGGCAGGCTACGGCGACGCCTACGAAGAAGCCGGCTACCGCAAGTGGGGCAGTCGGATGATCGAGGACATCATCGACGCCACTCGCTTCGCCGTGCGCAAGGGCTTCGCGGATCCGGGTCGCATCTGCATCTACGGAGCCAGCTTCGGCGGCTACGCGGCGATGCAGAGCGCCATCCTCGCGCCCGACCTCTTCCGCTGCGCCGTGGGATATGCCGGCATCTACGACCTGGCCCTCATGGAGAAGACCGGCGACATCTCCTGGAGTTCGCTGGGCCGCGGCTACGTGCGCACTGCCGTCGGCCGGGACGAGCGCCTGCTCGACGAGATGTCGCCCGTGCGCCACGCCGACAAGATCAAGGCGCGCGTCTTCCTCATCCACGGAAAGCAGGACAACCGCGCTCCCATCGAGCACGCCGAGCGGCTGCGCGACGCGCTGCGGGCGCAGGGACACGACCCCGAGTGGCTGGTGGAATCGAAGGAAGGGCACGGCTTCTTCGACGAGGGCGCCCGCGAGCGCATGTACGGGCAGCTCATCCGCTTCCTCAAGGACAACACGGCGGCCCCCACCGCGATGCCGGCGGCCGCGCACTGAGGACTCAGTCGGAAGCCGTGAAGCGGCCGCCGCTCTCCCTGGCGCGGCCCTCGCGCACCAGCTTGTACAGGTGCGCGAGGAGGCTGCGCTCCGCCAGCGGGTAGACATCCGGCTTCACGTCCGGATAGGCGGCCGGCACCAGTTCGGCCGGAACGGCCGCGTTGGTCGATCTGCGCAGCGCGCCCAGTACCAGTTGCTCGCGCTGCAGGCGGTGCGCGCGATACTCGGACAGCCTGGCAGGGCCGGCCGGAATCACCGGCCCGTGCGCCGGATAGATGCATCCCGGCTTCTCGCCGAGCAGCCGATCCAGCGAGTCGAGGTAGTCCTTCATGTCGCCCTCGGGCGGATCGACGATCACCGTGCCGACGCCGGCGACCAGGTCGCCCGCCACCACCGCGCCGCTGCCTTCCTCGATCAGGCAGAGATGGCCCCGGGTGTGCCCCGGCAGGTGCAAGGCGCGCCAGCCCCGCGGCCCCACCTCGAAGCGCGCGCCGTCCTCGACGATGCGATCCACCTTGAAGTCGATGCGCTCCGCGGTCTCGCGCGTCGCGGCGATGGGCAGGTCCAGCACTTGCGCGCCGCCCGTATGGTCAGGGTGGTGGTGGGTGAGCAGCACTCCCACGGCCCTGCGACCTTCCTCGGCCAGCTTGTCGAGCGTCTCGCGCAGGATGGCCTGCTCCTCGGGCCAGGGCGAGCCGGGATCGACCACCCAGAGCTCCTCGTCGCCGAGGAGCAGGCAGTTGGTGTGCGTGGCCGGCGGAAGCGTGGGCGCGCGCAGCGGCACCAGGATGAGCCCGCGCTGGAACTCGATGCGCTCCACCACGTGCTCGCGGATGGGCAGCTTCCATGGCGCCTTTCCCGGCGCGGTCAGGAGCGGCAGCGCGTCGCGCGGATGGCCCCCGGCCCAGGCCAGCGACTTGAGCGTGTGCCAGGCGGGCGGATGCAGAAGCGCCGTGCCCTGCTCCCACCGCCGCAGCGCTTCCAGCGGCTGGATCCACTCTCCGTCGGCCAGCTCGCCGGGCCAGATCTCCGCCACCTCGCCCGCAGGCATCTCCACCAGGTAGAAGCGCGCGTCGAAGCGGATGGGCATCGCGGCCGGCGTCACCCAGCGGCCGGCGGGCGAGAACCAGCGCGCATCCAGCCGCAACCCGTGGCGGGCGAGGAAGTCGCCGAAGGAAGCCGCCTTCTCTACCGGCTTGGGATGGCGCAGCAGGGCCTCCCGCATCGCCTTCCGCTCCGGTGCGGAGATACTCTGTGCTCCAGGGACGGCCAGCACGCCGGCCTCCTCGAACAGCTCGCGCGCCGCCGCCACCACGCAGGGAGCCTCGGCCGCGCCCAGCGCCTCGCCCGCATCCAGGGGAACGCCGGCGTCTGCGACGTCGACGCCGCCGCCCGGAAACGCATAGAACCCACCCGCGAAGCGGAGCTGTTCGCCGCGGCGCACCCACAGCACCTCGCCGCCCTCGCGGACCAGCACCACCGATGCAGCCGGCCGGACGCTCGCCAAGTCGTACCTCTCCCTTGCGCGAAACTGCATGATCCCTTACACCCGGCCCGATGTTTTATCTCGCGCCGCACCCGAAGCTGGACCGCCCGCGCCGCGGCAGCCCCGTGATGTTCACCATCCCGTGGGTGGACAAGTACTTCTCGCGCGTGCGGCCCATCCATGTGGTCGCCATCTGGGGTCCGTTCACCCTCTACATGCTGTATCGGGCCGCGCAGCAGATGGGCGGCCTGGCCATCGCCGGCTGGGCCGCGCTCGGCGTGTTCTCCTGGACGCTGCTCGAGTACCTGCTCCACCGCTGGGTCTTCCACTTCGAGCCGGACCCGCACTCGGAGCTGCAGCGCGACGCCTCGTTTCTCATCCACGGCATCCACCACGACTATCCGTGGGACCGGGACCGGCTGGTCATGCCGCCCACCGTCACCGCGCTCCTGGCGGTGGCGGTCTGGTTCCTCTTCCGCTGGCTGGGCGGAGCGGAGCATGCCTGGTTCGCCGGCATGGTGGGCGGCTATGTCTGGTACGACCTGACGCACTACTACCTGCACCACGCCGCCCCCACCACCGCCTTCGGCAAGTGGCTGCGCAAGTACCACCTGGTCCACCACTTCCAGACGCCCGACGTCCGCTACGGCATCACCAGTCCGCTCTGGGATTTCGTCTTCGGCACCTGGCCGAAGGACAGGTACCAGGGGCTGCCGGACGACGAGTCCCGCATCGAAGCCGGGGCGTAAACGTCGATGTGAGGCTTCTCTGTCTCGCGATTTCGGTGGTGGCGTGTGCGCCGGTGATGAAGCAGGCGCGGCTCGACGATGCAGCGCCGGCTTCCGAGCGCGAGTTGGAGGCGGCGGAGCATGTGCGGCGCTGCCCGCAGCATCCCGGCGTCCTGATCCCGGGGCTGGTGCAGCTCTGCCGCGGGCGCATCGACGAAGGCAGGAAGCTCTTGGCGCTCGGAGTCACCGAGCTCTCGCTGGGCATCGCCGGCGCGGCGGGCGGTGGCCTCGAAGGCTCCGCCGCGGGGGTCCCCTTCCTCGCGCTGTCCGACCTGATCACGCTCTCGGTGATGGACCTGGCGATGGAGAACCAGCGGGCGGCGCGGCTGCGCTTCGTGCCCCAGGAGTCGCTCGGAGACCTGGTCCGCGCGCCCTTCTCGGGGGAGGTCCTCTCGCGGCCATCCGTCTGGGCGGGCATCGTAGGCTCGCTGGCCGCCGGCATTCTCGTCTCCGCGGTGGTGGACGGAGGAATCGGAACGCAAAATGCCGGCAAGCGGCCCGTCTTCTTCGGGCACGACGTGAACAGCGCCCTGGGATATCCGTTGGCGGCCGCCATCGGCGTGGGTCTGTTCGAGCACGTGGCCATCGCCGAGGAATCCACCTTCCGCGGCCTGATCCAGTCGGGCGCCTCACGCGCCTACGGCGAGACAGAAGGCTGGGCAATCGGTTCGCTCAGCTTCGGCCTGCTCCACGCCACCAACGCGCTCTTCATCGATCCCAGCCAGCGGGCGCGCTACCTGGCGGTGGGCGTGCCCTTCATCACCGTGCTCGGCAGCTACCTGGGGCTCGCCTACCGCTGGAACGGCTACAGCCTGGCCCCGTCGGTCGCGATCCATTTCTGGTACGATCTGCTCATCGAGACGTTCGCGTTCGTCACCGATCCGAAGAACTCGCCTCTCGCGCTCTCGTTCGGGATGCCCTTTTGACGATGCACATCCGCGATCCCATCCACGGCGCCATCGAGATCACCGCCGACGAGCGGGCGCTGGTGGACAGCCCGCAGTACCAGCGGCTGCGCAACGTGAAGCAGTTGGGGTTCGCCGACCTGGCGTTTCCCGGCGCTACGCACACGCGATACGCCCACGGGCTGGGCGCCATGGCGGTGGCCACCAAGGTGTTCGACGCCATCGCCCCGCAGCTGGATCTGGAATTGGACGACCGCGAGCGGCTCCGCCAGACGCTGCGCCTGGCAGTGCTCTTCCATGACCTGGGCCACGCGCCGCTCTCCCACGCCACCGAGCGCATCATGCCTCCGCTGGCCGACCTGCGCGTGCCGGCCTGGGTGCGCGAGCCCGAGAGCCGCCGCGCCGACCACGAGGACTACACGCTCAAGCTGGTGCTCGACTCGGGGCTGGCCGCGGAGATCCGGCGGCGGTTCGCCTCGCGCGGCATCGAGCCCGAGCACGTGGCGGGCCTGATCAGCGGCAAGGCGCCGCCCGGCGGAAGCCCCTACCGGAGCCGCGGGCGCGACCTCTTGCCGGTGCTGCGCCAGGTGGTCTCGGGCGAGTTGGACGCGGACCGGATGGACTACCTGCAGCGCGACTCGTTCTTCACCGGCGTGAACTACGGGAAGTTCGACGCCGACTGGATCGTGCAGAACCTGGCCGCGGTGGATCGCGAGGGCCGCGTCTACCTGGGCCTCTTGCACCGCGCCGTCTTCGCCTTCGAGGACTTCCTGCTCTCCCGCTACCACATGTTCCTCTCCGTCTACTTCCACTCCACCTCGGTGGGCTACGAGGTGCTGCTGCAGCGCTGGTGCGAGAGCGGCGAGTACTCGCTGCCCGCGGACGTGGACCATTATCTGCTGCACGACGACGTCTCATTGCTCGGCGCGCTGCGCGCCTCGCAGAACCCCTGGGCGCGCCGGGTGGTGCGCCGCCACGGCTATCGCGTGCTGATGGAGAACGCGCCGGGGGAGGGAGCGCAGGAGCTGCAGGGCATGCACGGTCAGCTGGAGGCCGCGGGCGTCGACTCCTTCGTCACCGTCAGCCGCGGCGTGCTCTCCCACTACGGCAAGGACGCCACACTCTGGGTGCGGACGCCGCGCGGCGAGGTGCCCATCGGCGAGTACACGCCGCTCTACCAGCGCTACGCGGAGGCGGTCACGCTGGCCCGGCTCTACGTCGAGCCGGAGAGGTGGGACGAAGCCCGCCGTCTGCTCACCTTGCCGTGATCCTGCGCACATGCAGGCGGTCGAGGCTGCGTGGTAGGCTCCGCCCGCGTGGGCAAGCTGCAGCAGCGAGTCGACAAGCTGGGCGGCATCCTCGAGGTGGCGAAAGCCCTCGTCGCCGAGCGCGATCTCGATCGCCTGCTCAAGCTGATCGTCGAAGCCGCGCAGCGCGTGGTGGCGGCGGATCGCTGCTCGCTCTTCCTGGTCGATCACGAGCGCGGCGAGCTGTGGACCAAGGTCGCGCAAGGCCTCGGGGTGAAGGAGATCCGCATTCCCATGGATCGGGGCATCGCCGGGGCGGTGGCCAGCACCGACAAGGTCATCAACATCCCGGACGCCTACAAGGACCCGCGCTTCAACAAGAACGTCGACAAGCAGACCGGCTACCGGACCCGGACCATCCTCTGCGTGCCCATGCGGTCGGTGGAGGGCGAGGTGGTGGGCGTGCTGCAGGCGCTCAACAAGCTCGACGACGAGCCCTTCACCGCCGAGGACGAGGAGCTGCTCTCCGCCCTGGGCGGGCAGGCGGCCGCGGCGGTCAACAACGCGCTGTTGCACAACGAGATCGAGCAGCTCTTCGAAGGCTTCGTGCGCGCCAGCGTCGTGGCCATCGAGTCGCGCGATCCCACCACCGCCGGGCACTCCGGCCGCGTGGCCAGCCTTTCGGTGGGCCTGGGCGACATGCTCCCGCGCGCCGGAGCGATGGCGGGCAAGTGGAAGGGATCCAAGCTCTCGCTGCAAGAAAGGCAGGAGCTGCGCTACGCCGCGCTCCTGCACGACTTCGGCAAGGTGGGCGTCCGCGAGAACGTGCTGGTGAAGGCCAACAAGCTGGAGCCGCTGGAGCTGGAGAACCTGCGCGGCCGCTTCGAGACCATCTTCGTGCAGGAGGAGCTGGCGGCCGAGAGACAGAAGGTGGAGCTGCTCATGCGGCGCCCCGACGTGGCCCGCCAGCGCATCGCCGAGATCGACCGCAAGCTGGAGGTGCGGCGGCGCGAGCTGTCGGGCATGTTCGAGTTCGTGGTCTCGTGCAACCGGCCCACCATCCTGCCGGAGGGCACCTTCGACCGCCTGCACGAGATCGCCAAGGTGACCTACGTGGGCCCCTTCAGCGACGAGAAGCGCCCCTACCTCGCCCAGAACGAGGTGGTGAAGCTCTCCATCCGCAAGGGCTCGCTGACCGAAGAGGAGCGGCGCGAGATCGAGTCGCACGTGACCCACACCTACCGCTTCCTCACCCAGATTCCCTGGACGCGCACGCTCAAGCGCGTGCCCGACATCGCCTACGGGCACCACGAGAAGCTGACCGGCGGCGGCTACCCGCGCTCGCTGAAGGAGACGGAGATCGCGCTGCCCACGCGGATGATGACCATCAGCGACATCTACGACGCGCTGACGGCCAGCGACCGCCCCTACAAGCGCGCCGTCCCCAAGGACAAGGCGTACGACATCCTCCTCGACGAGGCCAAGCGCGGCGAGGTGGACAAGGACCTCTTGCGCGTCTTCATCGAGGCGGACGTGCCGGCGAAGGCCTCGACCGAACCGTAACCGGAACAGCCGTGCTTGTGCAGGTGCTCGTCGTCGCGCTGGACGTCGAGCCCGTGCACGCGCTCGAGCCCGAAGCCGGGCACCACGACGAGCGCGGGCAGAAGCACGGTCCGTCTTCGATGCCGCTACCTCGACGCCTGCTTCCGCGCGGCCTCGAATTCGTCTCCCGGCGTCCACGACGGCAGCTGCGGCGCGTTGGCGATGCGCAGGCCCACCACCAGTTGCAGCTGCGCGTCCTGCACGTCGCCCGAGAGGTCCCAGTCGCCGCGGTATTCGTCCGAAGGCTGGTGGTAGTGCTTGCGCTCGTAGTCGAGCATCTGCTCGTCGCCCCAGCCCTTGGGCTTGCCGGCGTAGTCGGGGCCGCCCTTCACCGCCACAGGCGGCACGCCCACCCGGGCCATCGAGAACATGTCCGACCGGTAGAAGGCGCCCCGGTCGGGATGCGGATCGCCGTGCACCGTGCGGCCCTGCTCACCGGCGACCTTGCGCACCACCTCGTCGGTGGTCGACTTGCCCAGGCCCAGGACGCCCAGGTCGGTGGTCTTTCCCCAGCGGTTGACGCTGTCGAGGTTGATGTCCGCGGCGATGCGATTCGCCGGGATGGGCGGATGGCGTCCAAGGAACTCGGAGCCGAGCAGGCCCTGCTCCTCGGCGGTGACGAAGGAGACGATCACCGACCGCTTGGGCTGCGCGAAGGTGACGGCGCGCGCGATGGCGAGCACGGTGGCGCAACCCGACGCGTTGTCCAGGGCGCCGTTGTAGATGCCGTCGGTTGCGGGCGGGACCGGCGTCACCTTGCCCAGGTGATCGTGGTGCGCGGTGTAGAGCACCGCTTCGTCGCGCAGCTTCGCGTCCGTGCCCGGGAGGATGCCCACCACGTTGGCGCTGTTGATGCGGCGCAGCTGCACCGGCATGCGCAGGGAGAGGGTAGAGCCGAGCTGCACGGGCTTGAAGTCCTTGTTCTTCGCGGCGGCGCGCAGCGCGTCCAGCTCCTTGCCGCCCAGCTTCGCCAGCTGCATCGCGCCCGCCTCNGTGACCCAGCCCTGGAACTCCATGAACTTGTCCTTGGGCTCCGGGGGCAGGTTCTGGTGCGGTGTGCTCCACGACGTCACCACCACCTGCCACGGATAACCCGCGCTCTCGGTGGTGTGGACGATGATGGCGCCGGCTGCTCCGTGGCGCGCGGCGTTCAGGTACTTGTAGTCCCAGCGGCCGTACCAGAGCCGCACTCCTTCGCCCTTGAATGGCGGGTTGAAGTTCAGCAGCACCACCACCTTGCCGCGCACGTCGGTGTCCTTGTAGTCGTCCCAGCCGTACTCGGGCGCGGTGATGCCGTAGCCGGCGAAGACCACCGGCGCGTTCTCCACGCTCTCCAGCTCCTTGTGCGCCGAGGGCCCGAGCACCAGATCAGCCTGCATGCCGGTGTTGGCGTGCAAGGTGAGGTTGTTCGCTCCCGCCTGGAAGGTCACGTCGTGGGGCACCTCGCCGGCGAGCTCGATCAGCGGCACCGACTGCAGATAGGTGCCGTTGTCACCCGCGGGCTTGTAGCCCATCGCCTCCAGCTGGGAGGCCAGGTACTTGATGGCCAGCTCGTCGCCGGCAGAACCGGGTTTTCTCCCCTCCAGCTGGTCGTCGGAGAGGAAGCGGATGTGCGCGGAGACTTCCTGTGGCGTGATCCGGTTCTGGGCAGCGCGCTCGGTGGGGGTCAGCGCGAGGAGCAGGGCGACGAGTGTGGTCATATGGGGCGGTGTTGCTACCCCGGCTCGGGGCCGGTTGCAACCGGCCTCGCGTCGTCCTCGATCCAGCCGCTGAACGAGCCCACGTACAGCCGCGGCGGCCGGCGGCCCGAAAGCTCCATGGCGAGCGCGTCGTGGCAGGCGGTCACGCCGCTGCCACAAGAAACGATCACTTCGTCGCCGTAGCGCTCGTACAGCCGGGCCAGCTCGGCGGGCGGGCGGAAGCGTTGGTCCTCTCCGAGGTTGGACGCGAACGGCGCGTTCAGCGCCCCGGGGATGTGACCCGCCTTTCGGTCCAGCGGTTCCACCTCTCCCCGGTAGCGCTCCGGAGCCCGCGCATCCAGCACCACCGACCGCCGCGCCGCCACCTCGTCGATCTCGGCGATGCGCGATCGGTCGAGGGCCAGCTCGCGCAGCGGTGCGGGCGCGATGCGCGGCTCGTCGCGGGTCAGCGCAAAGCCCGCCTCGGTCCAGGCGCGCATGCCGCCGTCCAGCACCGAGGCGCGGGCGTGCCCGAAGGCGCGGAGCATGAACCAGAGCCGCGCCGCAATCGACGAGGGCCCCTCGTCGTAGACCACGGCGTGCGTCTGCGGGCCGATGCCCAGGCGCGAGAGCACTTGCGCGAACTGCTCCGCGGACGGGAAGGGATGCCGTCCCGGTCCGCCCGGCCGGGAGAGGTCGCGGTCGAGATCGACGAACGCCGCCCCCGGGAGGTGGCCTTCTTCGTACTTCTGGCGGGCTTTCGTGGCCTTGGGGGACCAGCGCAGGTCCAGGAGGCGTACGTCCGGGTGGTCTCTCACCCACTGCGGATTCACGAGGAGCGGGATGTCCGACATGGACGCATCTTGCACCGCTCCCTGCCTGCAAGCGATGAATGCTTGGCGCCACGAGACCTTTGGTAAGGTGGCGTGGGGACCGGAGCGGAGTGGAAATGTCAGAAGTCGAACGGCTGCTCGTCGTAGACGACGAGGCGCCCATCCTGCACGCCTTGCAGCGCACCTTCGAGGCGGCGGGCTACGAGGTCTGCGCTTGCGCGGACCCCGCGGAGGCGTTGGACCGCCTGCGCGAGAAGCCCTACCAGGTGCTCTCCGCCGACTACATGATGCCGGGCATGACCGGCGCCGAGTTCCTGGCGCAGGCCCGGGCGCTGCAGCCGGAGACCATCCGCATCCTGCTCACCGCCGCGCACGACTTCTCCGCGGCGGTGGACGCGGTCAACAACGGCGAGATCTTCCGCATCCTGGCCAAGCCCTGGAACCGGGTGGAGCTGCTGGGCACCGTGCGGCAGGCCTTCGATACCTACGCCCTGCGCGAGAAGAACCGGCAGCTGACCGCCATCATCCAGTCTCAGAACGCCGAGCTGGCCTCGCTCAACAAGGGGCTCGAGCGGCTGGTGGAGCAGCGCACCACCAACCTGCTCGACGGCATGGTGGCGGTGCTCGACTACCGCGACACCGAGACGCAGTGGCACTCGCGGCGTGTCTCGCGCTTCACCCGCCGCATCGCCGAGCAGCTGGGCATCAAGGACGCGCACGAGCTGCGCACCATCGAGATGGGCGCGCTCTTGCACGACATCGGCAAGATCGGCGTGCGCGACGCGGTGCTGCTCAAGCCGGGTCCTCTCGACCAGGACGAGTGGAACGAGATGCGCGAGCACCCGCGGCTGGGCTGGGCGCTCTTGCAGCGCATCGAGTTCCTCCGCGACGCCAGCATCATCGTGCTGCAGCACCAGGAACGGTTTGACGGGCGCGGTTATCCCACCGGGCTGCGGGGCGAGCAGATCGTGCTCGGCGCGCGGCTCTTCGCGGTGGCCGACACCTACGACGCCATCACCTCCGACCGCCCCTACCGCAAGGCGCAGGCGCACGCGGCCGCAATCACCGAGATGCAGCGCGTGGCAGGCACGCAGCTCGACCCCAACGGCGTGGCCGCGTTCTGCGCGATCGCGGACGACGAATGGCGGGCCATCCGCGCCGACGTGGAGAAGATCTCGCTCCTCGAGCAGGAGTGGGGCTGGACCCCGCCCAAGCGCGTCTTCGAGCAGATCCTCGAGGCGGCCTCGCGGCAGAAGCAGCCCATCTCCCAGCCCCCCGCTTCGGTTGCGGCCTCAGGGGGCCAGTAGGAAGAACGCCTTGAGGTAGTCGGTCTCGGGTACGCCCAGAAGCGGCGGGTGGTCGCGGCCCGCCCCGCGGCGCTCCAGGAGCTGCAAGGGCCGCTTCGCCTCCTGCGCCGCCCAGGCCACCACCTCGCCGAACAGCTCCTGCGTCACCCGGCCCGAGCAGGAGCAGGTGACCAGCACGCCGCCGGGCGCCAGCAGCCGAACGGCGCGGTAGTTGATCTCGCGGTAGGCGCGCAGCGCGCCCTCCAGCCCCTCCCTGCGCTTGGCGAACGCGGGCGGGTCGAGGACGATGGTGTGGAACTTGCGCCCCTCCTTGTCGAAGGCGCGCAGCGCCTCGACGGCGTTCTGCGCCCGCGCCTCCACGTTGGTGAGCCCGTTGCGCTCCGCGTTCTCGCGCGTGCGCTGCACCGCCGCGGCATCCTGGTCGATGGCCATCACCTGGGTGGCCCTTCGCGCGAGCTGCAGCGCGAAACCGCCCTGATAGCAGAACGCGTCCAGCGCATCGCCGCGCGCCAGCTCCCCCGCACGGAGGTGGTTCTCCACCTGGTCCAGGTAGCCGCCGGTCTTGTGGTCCTCGAGCAGGTCCACCGAGAGGGCAATCTCGCCCTCGTGGTAGCGGGCGCGAACCTCGCTGCCGAAGAGCGGCTCCTTGTGCCGCGGGAGCTGCTCGAAGTCGCGGGCGCTCCCGTCGTCGCGGGCCACCACCGCGCGCGCAGAGGTCACCTCGACCACGATCCGCGAAAGCTGCTCACGCCGGACCTCGGCCCACTCCGAGAGGTGCTGCACCGCCACCACGCCGTCGTAGTAGTCGGCGAAATAGCCGGGCAGCAGATCCGCCTCGCCGTGCACCATGCGGAACGCATCGGCGCGCGGGAACAGCGCCTTGCGCCGTTCCCAGGCCCTGCGCACGCGGGTGGTGAGCAGCTCCTCGTCCAACGCCGAGTCCACCCGCGAGAGCACGCGCAGCGCGATGGGGCTCTTCACCGCCCAGAAGGCGCGAGCGACGAAGTTGCCGCGCGCGTCGGCGACGCGCACCTCCGCGCCGGAGATCAGCCCCGAAGGCGCCGAGGCCACGTCGGCGCGGAAGATCCAGGGATGGCCGGCCCGCGCTCTCGCTGCGCCCTTCTGCGTGACGGTGACTGTAGGCGGCTGCATGCGCGGGTAGGTGCAGTCTGGCATGGGCGCGGCGGCGACGCATGGGTTAATCTCCCTCGATGATGCTCGACGACGGCGCACCCGCGAAGGTCACTCCCATCGGCGCGCCGCTCACCGCGCAGGAAGCGCGGCGCGTCGCCTCCGCCATGGAGACGAACATCTCCCGCGCACTCAAGGGCAAGCAGGAGATCGTGGAGCTCGCGCTGGCCGCGCTGGCGGCGGGTGGACACCTGCTGCTCGAGGACGTGCCGGGCGTGGGCAAGACCACCCTGGCCCAGGCGCTGGCCCGCTCGCTCGATCTCTCCTTCGCGCGCGTGCAATTCACCAGCGACCTCCTGCCCGGCGACATCACCGGCGTCTCCATCTACGATCAAGCCCGCAACAACTTCGTCTTCAAGCCGGGGCCGCTGTTCGCGAACCTGGTCCTGGCCGACGAGATCAACCGCACCACGCCGCGCACGCAGAGCTGCCTGCTCGAGGCCATGTCGGAGGGGCAGGTGTCGGTGGACGGAGTGGCGCGGCCGCTGCCCGGACCCTTCATGGTGCTGGCCACGCAGAACCCGCACGAGCACGCCGGCACCTATCCGCTGCCCGAGTCGCAGCTCGATCGGTTCCTCTTGCGGCTCTCGGTGGGCTACCCGGCGCGGGAGGTGGAGCGCGAGCTGCTCCTCGGCGGCGGCACGCACACGGCGCTCACGCACCTGCATCCCGTGGCCAGCGCGCAGGAAGTGCGGCGGCTCCAGGCGGCGGTTCCACAAGTAACGGCGGCGCCGGAGATCGCCGACTACGTGCTGGCGATCGTGGCGGCCACCCGCAACACGCCGCTCATCACCCTGGGCGCTTCTCCGCGCGGCGCCATCGCGCTCCTCGGCGTGGCAAAGGCGCGGGCGCTCTTGCGCGGGCGCACCTACGTGGAGCCCGACGACGTGAAGGAGCTGTGCGTGCCGGCGCTGGCCCACCGCATCACGCTCCAGGGCCGCGGTCCCGGCGGAGGCGAGTTGGAGCGGCTGGCCGCCGAGCGCGTGGTGCGCGACCTGGTCGAGCAGGTGCCGGTCCCGGAATGATCCCGGCCTGGAAGCGCAGGCTGTCGTTCACGCGGCTGGGTCGCTGGTATGTCGGGCTGACGGTCGGCATCGGCCTCGCCGCCGTCAACACCGGCAACAACCTGCTCTTCCTGGTGTTGGGGCTGCTGCTCGCCTCCGTCGTCGTCTCCGGAATCCTCTCCGAGCAGAGCCTGCGGGCGGTGGAAGTGCAGCGCCGCCTGCCATCCACCGCCACCGTCGGGCAGCCGGCATTGATCGGCCTGTTGGCCCGCAACGGGAAGCCGCGCGTCCCCTCCTTTTCCCTCGAGCTGCGCGAGCGCGGCGGGGAAGTGGCGGGGAGCGGCTTCCTGGTCATCCTGCCGCCGCGGCAGGCCGCGGAGGTGGCGTACCGGTTCGTGCCCAAGCGGCGCGGTTTGCACCGCTTCGAGCAGCTGGAAGTGGCGACGCGCGCGCCCTTCGGCCTCTTCGAGAAGTCGCGCCCCCTGGAGGCGCCGGCGGAGCTGGTGGTGTTCCCGCGACAGGTCGATGCCGCGCCGCTGGCCGCGCGCGCGCTGGCGCGGGAGGGCGAGCGGCCGCTGGATCGCGCCGGCCTGGGGTTGGAGGTGCATTCGCTCCGTGACCACCGGGCCGGCGAGGACGCGCGCACCATCCACTGGCGCTCGAGCGCGCGGGCGGGCAGGCTGATCGGCGTCGACCGGGAGCAGGAGAAACGCCGGCGCGTCTGCGTGGTGCTCGATCAGCGGGGCCTTTCGGGAGAGATCCTCGAGCGCCGGGTGGAGCAGGCGGCGGCGCTGGTGACGCGAGAGCTGGACGCAGGGGCGGAGGTCGCCCTGGCAGTGGCGGGACAACGGCTCGCGGCGGGCAGCGGTGACGCGCACCTGCGCAAGGCGCTCACCCTCCTCGCGCTGCTCCAGGCTGCCACCGTTCCGCTGCCGCCTCCCCAGCCGGACGGCGAGAGCGCGGTGCTGGAGGTGCGCGGATGAGGTTCTTCGCCGGCCACGGGGTGACGCTGCTGCAGGCGCAGCGCTGGGCCGGGACCCTGACCGCGGTCTTCGCGTTCCTGGCCTGCGCGGTCTCCGGCGAGCTGGGGTTGCCCCTGGTGGCCCTCTTCTTCGTGGCGCTTCTGGGCGCGTGGTTCGCCCGCGGGCGCCTCTACGGGCGGGGCGACTGGATGTGGACCGCCGTGCTGGCGGCCGTGATGCTGCTCTTCGCGGCGCAGGTCTTCGTCGGCCAGCTGGACATCGTCGTCGCCGCAGCGCGCTTCGCCGAGCTGCTGCTCATCCACCGCCTCTGGCATCGGGGCACGCAGCGCGACGAGTTGCTCCTCTTGCTGCTTTCCCTGCTGGCGCTGTGCGCCGGCGCGTCGCTGGCGGCCGAGCTGACGTTTGGCCTTGCCTTCCTCGGTTACGCGGTCGCCGGCACCTGGGCGCTGGCGCTGACCCACCTGCGCTTCGAGATCGAGGCGGGGCGCGGTCCGCAGGGCTCGGCGGCGCTGCTCAACTCGCGCCGCATCGCCACGCCGGCGCTGCTGGCCGGCCTCGCCGCGCTGGCCACCCTCGGGCTCGCCGGCTCCGCCGTCGTCTTCTTCACCTTCCCACGGTTGACGCTCAGGGCCCTGCACCGCCCGGGACGGCCGTCGGCCGTGGCCGGCCTCAGCGATCACGTGGATCTCGCCCGGCAGGGTGAGATCGCCGACGACCCGCGGGTGGTGCTGCGGGTCCAGCTCGATCCTGCTCCGCGCGGCGACCCGTCGAGCCTTGGCTTCCACTGGCGTGCCCACGCGCTCTCGCGCTGGACGGGACAGGGCTGGCGCGCGGAGGAGACGGGCATGATGCCCGCCAGGACGCTGCCCCGGCGTCCGAAATCGGGCGGGCACCCCGCGACGCTCAGCGCCGAGGTCGAGACGGTGGGCGGCTTCGACGACGGCATCGTCCTCACCCCCGACGGCTGGCCGCTGAGCGTCCAGTTCCGGCGGCCCCTCTCTGCGCATCCGGTGACGCCGAGGCTGTACCGCAACGCGGCCGGCGATCTCTTCTACCAGCCCGCCGACGCCGGCGACGTGCGCTACGTGGTCACCGTGGACACCGCGGAGCCGGGCCTCGCCGACCTGCGCGGGCGCGGGCAGCAATACCCGAGGTGGCTGGCCGCAGATCTGGAAGTGCCGGGCAACCTCAATCCACGGGTGGTGGCGCTGGCCAAGCGGCTGGGTGCAGGAAAAGACCCGGTCGACGCGGCCCTGGCCGTTGAACGCTGGCTCACCATGGCGCTCACCTACACGCGTGAGCTGCCCGGCGAGGTGGCGGACCCCATCTCTGATTTCCTTTTCCGCCGCAGGGCAGGCCACTGCGAACTCTTCTCCAGCGCCATGGTGCTGATGCTGCGATCCCTGGGCATTCCGGCGCGCAACGTCACCGGCTATTACGGAGGCCAGAGGACCGACGCCGGCTACTACGCCGTGCGGGCGGGAGATGCGCACAGCTGGGTGGAAGTCTGGTTTCCCGACGCTGGCTACGTGTCCTTCGATCCCACGCCGCCTGCGCTGCGCGGCGGCGTCAAGAACACCGCCTGGGCGCGCATGGTGCTGCTCTGGGACGCGCTGCAGCAGCGCTGGCGCGTCTTCGTCGTGGATTACAACCTGGTCGCGCAGGCGCAGGCGATGCAGCGCGTGGTCGAGCTGATCAGCGAGGCCGGTCACCGCCTGGCGGGAAAGGGCGGCAGCGCCGACCGGCTTCGCGTTCTCTTGGCCGGGCTGGGCGTCGCGCTCCTCGCCGGGGCGCTGGCGCTCTGGGCGCGGCAGGTGCGGTCCGGTGGACGGCCGCAGAAGTCCCAGGGGCCGGCGCTCGATCGCGAGCAGCGCCGCGCGTTCCGGCTCTGGCGGCGCGGGCGGGCCACGCTGCGGGCCGCAGGGGTCGAGCTTGCGCCTTCGACCACCCCGTGGGAGGCGGCGCGCCGCACGCAGCTGCCCGCGGTCGTGGCGCTGGTCAGCGCCTACAACGCCGCCCGCTGGGGAGGCAGCCCGCTCTCCCGAGCGCAGGTGCGCGGCCTGCTGCGGGATCTCAAGACCTCGTTGCGTTCCTGAGCCGGCACGGGTTCTCGCGGGTTGCTTTTCCGCGCCGCGCCCGGCAGATCTGCGCTCCATGCCCGAGCTGCCCGAAGTCGAGATCGCCTCGCGCCAGCTGCGCGCCTGGCTGGACGGCCACCGCATCGTCTCGGCCCGCGCGGAGAAGTCGCGGGTGATCCGCGGGCAGGGACCGCAGCGGTTCGCGGCGCTCGCCGGAAAGCGTCTCCGCGGCATCCGCCGGCTGGGCAAGTGGATGTTGCTCGAGTTCGAGGATGGGGAGGGGCTGATCTCGCACCTGGGAATGACCGGCAAGTGGGTGCGGCGCAGCGCGGAGGAGCCCAGGCCCGCGCACGTGCGCGCCTCGCTGGTGCTGGACGACGGGCACGTCCTCGACTACCGCGACCCACGGCTGTTCGGGCGGCTCATCCGCGGCAAGGCCCCGGAGCTGCGCGAGCTGCCGGCGCTGCGTGCGTTGGGGCCCGATCCGCTGGAGGGCATCGACGTCGATCGGCTGCTGGCCGCGCTGCAGGGGACGAAACGCTCGATGAAGGAGGCGCTGATGGATCAGCGCCTGCTCGCGGGTCTCGGCAACATCCACGTCTCCGAATCGCTGCATCGTGCCGGCATCGATCCGCAACGGCCCGGCATCTCGATGGCGCGCAAGGACGTCGAGCGGCTGGCCGATGCCATCGTCGCCTCGCTGCGCTCCACCCTTTCTGAGGAGGACAGCCTCGAGCCCATCACCTACGTGGAGGAGGGTGGAGAGAACGTGTTCCTCGTCTACGACCGCGAAGGGCAGCCGTGCAGCACCTGCCGGACGCCCATCCGGCGCATCGTCCAGGGTGGCCGCAGCACCTTCTATTGCCCGACCTGCCAGCCGGCCTGGCGGCGCAGGGCCACGCGCCGCACGGGGCCCGTCCGCAGCGCGTCGCGGTCGAGCGTCGCGCGCGCGGAGCCGGGGCAGCGCGCCCCGGAGCGAAGGCTTCGCGTCATCCAGGGCGGCCGCTCGTCACCCCGCTCGCGGTAGGAGCAGGCGCGCACCCGCCCCTCGTTTGCCCTCCTTCCTGGCCGTCCCCACCTTGAGTCCGTGCAAACCGCCACGGAGCGCCTCGTTTCCGCCGAGCAAGAGGAGCGCGACGCCCACCGGCGCGCGATGCAAGTGTTACAGGACGGCGGCTTCGAGCCCATGGTCGGGGGCGCCTACGCGCTGAAGACGCATACCGGCATCTGGCGGGACACCAAGGATCTCGACCTCTTCCTGCGCAAGGACCGCGTCCGCGCGGCGCTGGCGGCGCTGAAGAAGGCCGGCTACCGGACCGAGTTCACCGACCCGCTCTGGATCGCCAAGGCCTTCCAGGGGCCGTACTTCGTGGACCTGATCTTCTCCTCGGGCAACGGCATCGCCACGGTGGACGAGCACTGGCGGAGGCGCGCCGAGACCTGCGACGTGCTGGGCGTCGACGCGCTGGTCGTGCCCGCCGAGGAGATGATCTGGTCCAAGGCATTCATCCAGGAGCGCGAGCGCTTCGACGGCGCGGACATCCATCATCTCCTGCGCTGCAAGGGCGCGCGGCTGGACTGGGACCACCTCCTGATGCGCTTCGGCGAGCGGCACTGGGAAGTGCTGCTGGTCCACCTGATCACCTTCCGCTTCTCCTTTCCCAGCGAGAAGGACCAGGTGCCGGAGCGCGTGATGCGCGAGCTGATCGGCAGGATGGAACGGCGCGAGCGGGAGCCCGCGCCGCAGTCGCGGATCTGCCGGGGGACGCTGCTGTCGCGGCAGCAGTACCTGCACGAGACCAACGTGCAAGGCTACCGCGACGCCCGCGAGCTGGAAACGGAGGACTGGACCGGCGATCGATCCTATCCGGTGACCTACCCGGACTGGTCCGGAGGCAAGGACGATGCGCATCGCCGCCGTCGGTGATCTGCACTGCCGCGCCGATACCCGTCGCAACATCGCCGTGGCGCTCCGGGGTGTGGACCAGGAAGCGGAGGTCTTGCTCCTGGCAGGCGACCTGACGGACCATGGCACGGCCGAGGAGGCGAACTGGCTGGCCGAGGAGCTGGGCCAGGTGAAGATGGAGAAGTGCGCCGTGCTCGGCAACCACGACTACGAGTCCGGCCAGGACGCCGCCGTGCGCAAGATCCTCTGCGACTCCGGCGTGCACGTGCTCGACGGCGAGCCCTGGTCGCTCAACGATCTGGGCGTGGCCGGGGTGAAGGGCTTCGCCGGAGGATTCGACCAGGCGCAGCTGCAGCGCTTCGGCGAGGACGCGCTGAAGGTGTTCGTCGACGCGTGCATTACCGAGGAGCTGAAGCTGGAGAAGGCGCTCTTCCAGCTGCGCACGCGCCACCGCATCGCGCTGTTGCACTACGCGCCTTGCCGCCAGACCCTGGAGGGAGAGCCGCTGGAGATCTTCCCCTTCCTCGGCGCCACCCGCCTGGGTGGCCCACTCGACCAATTGCGGCCGGCGGTGGCTTTCCACGGCCACGCCCACCGAGGCACGCTGCGGGGAGCCACCCGCGGCGGTGTCCCCGTCTACAACGTGGCGCTACCTGTCCTGCGCCGCCTGGAAAAGCCCGTGGGGTATCTCACGCTCGACCTGTAGCTCTTCAATACTACGGAGCGATATCCCGATAGAGATAGGTCAGCCGCAGCTCGCCCGCCCTTGCAAGGGCCGCGGCGTCGGGCCCGATGCGCATCATCTTCGCAGAGGAAGGCGGAAGCTGGGCCGCCACCCATTTCAAGGTCTGGGCGGCCCAGATGGAGAACATGGGTCGCTTGCGCACCTTGTCTGCCGCCCTCCAGAACGTCACGTGGGCGTAGAGCCGCGACGGCTCCAGCTCTCCGGTTCTCGCCTCCTTGCGCAGGAGCACCATGCAGTCGCTGCGCTCCTCGTCGATCTGTGCCCAGCCGGCGAAGGGTCCCTCCGGCTGGAGATGGGTCACGATGTCCGCGCTGTGCTTGCGGTGCAGCAGGTAGACGCGCCGCTCCCCGGGCAGGGACTCTCGCCGTTCGAGCATCTTGGGATCCCGCAAAAGCTCCGCGGGGTCGCCGCGCAGGTACCGGCCCTGCGACATCACCAGACCGGGCTCGCGCGCGGCGATCCCTGCCAGGAGCTGATCGGTGTCGCGCTCGGTGAGAAAGGCCCAGAGCTGTCGCGCCGGCATCGCGCGCACCATCGCACAGAACCGATCATTCGATGACCACCGGCAGCGTGTCGGTCGCGCCCTCGTCCGAACTGAGCTTCACCTCGAACTGGCCGCGGCGGACGAACTGGCCGTACATCTGGCCGCCCGAGACGTGGGTGCCGCCGGGGAGCTCCCACCGCACGCCCGCGGCCTCGCCATCCACCGCGCGGACGGCGCAGCCCGCCCCCGACTTGACGTACAGCTTGCCTTCTCGCAGCTCGCACCCCGCGCCCGTCACGGCCACCGCCGGGCCGTCGCCCATGACCGCCGCGACCTGGACCGCGACAGACGCCCCTTTGTCCGGCGTGAAGGTCACGCGCGCCTGGTGCGTGCCCGCCGGGAGTTTCGCCGCGTCGATGCGAATGGCGAAGCGCGCCGGCGTCTGGCCGGAAGTCTTTGCGAGGACGATCCACTTCTCGTCGGCCTGCGCGGTGAACTTGCGAGCCCCACCTCCTTGCGCGCTCACCGAAATGGTCTGCGCGCGCGGCACCCGTCCGGGGCGGGCCTTGAACGTCAGCGCCTGCCGCGACACCTTCAGCACGGCGTCGCCGTCTCCCCCGTCCTCGAGCGCCGCCATCGCGCGCGCCGCGTCCACACGGCCCTGCTCCACTCCCGCGACCTTCACGCCGGAAGCAAGGATCGCCTTGCGGACCTGCTCCAGCGAGGCGTTGGGATGCGCCGACCACAGGAGCGCGGCCAAGCCGGCCACGTGCGGCGTGGCCATGCTGGTGCCGTCGTAGCGCTCGTATTGCCCGGGGGCAGTGGTGGAGAGGATGCCGACGCCGGGTGCCGCCACCATGGCGCCGCGATCGGAGAACGAGGCGAGGACGTCGTTGGGCGTGGTGGCTCCCACCGAGATGAGGTTGTCCAGCTTGAGGTTTGCCGGGAAGTTGGGACTGGCGGCCGAGTCGTTCCCAGCGGCCGCCACGAAGAGCACGCCCTTCTTGGCGGCACGCCCGATGGCCGTGGCGATCACCTTGCTGTTGCCGCCACCGCCCCAGGAGGCATTGATGACTCGCGCGCCGTGGTCGGCGGCGAAGTCGATGGCTTTGGCCAGATCGTCGCTGCGCCCGCCCTGGGGACCGATCGCGCGCAGAGCCATCAGCGACACCTTCCAGTTCACTCCCGCCACTCCCACCTTGTTGTCGCCTGCCGCACCGATGGTGCCCGACACGTGCGTGCCGTGCCACCGCTCGTCACCCGACGCTGCCGGCGAGGGATCGCCATCGTCGTCCACGAAGTCGTACCCGTTCACGTCGTCGATGTATCCGTCCAGGTCGTCGTCCTCGCCGTTTCCCTCCGACTCGTCGTCGTTGCGCCAGAGGTTGGGCTTGATGTCCGCATGCGTGGTCGCCACCCCGTCGTCGACGACGGCGACGATGGTGCCGCGATCTCCCGTGGTGTGCGCCCAGACGTCCGGCGCATTGATCTTCGCCATGCCCCAGAGGTCCTTGTAGCGCGGGTCGTTGGGCGCGCGATTGGTCTGGTACATGTAGACCGGCTCGGCGAACGCGACCCCCGGCGTTGCCGCGGCATCCTCCGCTGCGGCCGCCGGATCGCTGCCCTCCTCGATGGGGACACGCAAGAGGGGCGCGTCCTCAGGGCCGTCGGAAGCCACCGAGGTGAGGGCGACGATGGGAGGGCCGACATCGTCTCGTCCCGACCGCGCCGGCGGCGCCGCGCCCGCCTCGAGCTGCACGAGGATGGAATCGGTGGCCTGGACAGTCGGACGGGCAGGGCCACCACACCCGAGCGCGGTGGCGACGAAAGCGACCGCCGCGGCCAGGGCCCTGCCTTTGCGGCGCCGCAGCCGCGGCAGCACCGGCTCCTCGGCGTCGAAGATGGGATCTCGCGGCTCGAACCGCGCATCGATGTAGCGCAGCGGATCGGAGGCCGGGGCGATGATTTTCTCGTCGTGCATGGGTCCCCCTGGGATGGGCCGCGGATGCGGCGGTGCCGGCGATTGCAGCGCGCGTGCCGCCCGCGCATCGAGTGGGGCGTCGCAGAATCGGTGCCTCGAAATCGGACCAGGGGTGTCAGAATGGGACCGGCCCCTTGCGGCGCGATCAAAGGAACGCGCATGTCACCGTTCAGATGGATCGGCCCTGATCTGGAGCTGACCATTCACGTGCAGCCGGGCGCGCGCCGCTCCGAAGTACAGGGACTCCACGCGGGCGCGATCAAGATCCGGATTTCCGCGCGTGCCGTCGAAGGCGCAGCGAACGACGCGTTGCTGGAATTGGTGGCCTCGGGCTTGCAAGTGCCCAGGCGACGATGCGTCCTGGTCAGCGGCGAAACAAGTCGGCAGAAGCGGGTCCGGATCCAAGCGCCGGATCGCGCTCACGCCGAGCGCGTGCTCTCGAGCTGGCTTCAGACCAGTTCGTAAGCGCGCGCCAGCGCTGCGTCGAGCTGCGCGGGATCGCCGCCGCCGGCCTGCGCCAGCTCGGGCTTGCCGCCGCCGCGGCCGCCCAGCGTCCTGGACAGCTCTTTCACGAGGTCTCCGGCGCGATGCTTTTTCGCGAGGTCGCTGGTGACCGCCACCAGCAGATTCGCCTTGCCCTCGGAGACGCCCCCCAGGACGACGATCCCGCTCTTCAGCTGATCGCGCAGCTTGTCGGCGAGCTCGCGCATCGCCTCCGGCGCGATGTTGTCCTGGCGCGCGGCCAGCACTTTCACGCCCTTCACCTCGCGCGTGCCCTGCGCCAGCTCGCTGGACTTCACGGCCGCCTGCTTGCGCTGCAGCTGCTCCAGTTCCCGTTCCAGCTCCTTGATGCGGCCGGCGGCCTGCTCCGCGCGCACTGCCAGATCCTTGGGGGCGGTCCTGAGCGCAGCGGCGGCGCGGTGCAGCTGCTGCTCCTCGTCGTGCACCAGCTTGACCGCTTCCGGCCCCGTCGTCGCGACGATGCGGCGGACGCCGGCCGCGATCGCGCCCTCGCTCACGATCTTGAAGAAGCCGATGTCGCCCGATCGCGAGACGTGGGTGCCTCCGCACAGCTCGATGGAAGGCCCGATCTGCAGCACGCGCACTTTGGACAGCTGCGTGTACTTGTCGCCGAAGAACGCCAGCGCTCCGGACTTCATCGCCGCCTCGGGATCCATCACCTTGGTCTGCGCCTCGTAGTTCTCGTAGACCAGCTGGTTGACCCGCCGCTCGAGCTGCAGCCGCTGCTCCTCGGCCAGGGGCTGGTAGGCGGTGTAGTCGAAGCGCAGGTAGTCCGGCGCCACCACCGAGCCGGCCTGCTTGACGCCCTCGCCCAGGACCTCGCGCAGCGCGCGGTGCAGCAGGTGTGTGGCGCTGTGGTTGCGGCGCAGTCCCGCGCGGCGACTCGGGTCCACCACCAGCTCCACCTTCTCGCCAGCCGAGAAGATGCCTTCCAGTACCTTGGCTTTGTGCACGATCAGGCCGTGGACGGGGCGTTGCGTGTCCAGGATCTGAGCGCGCGAGGAGCTGCTGGTGACGAACCCCGTGTCGCCGAGCTGCCCGCCCGACTCGCCGTAGAACGGCGTCCGATCGAAGGTCAGCTCGCCTTCCTCGCCGGCGGAGATCTTCTGCACCCGCTTGCCCCCGGCGAGGATGCCCTTCAGCGTCGCCTCCGCGGCGACCTGCTGGTAGCCGAGGAACTCGTTCTCGCCCATCTCGGCCGCCAGCGACTTGTGCGCGTCGGCGACAGCGGCCTCGCCCGAGCCGGCGAAGGAGCCGCGGGCGCGCTGCTCCTCCATCAGCTTGTCGAATGCCTCGACGTCGACCGCAGCGCCGCTCTCCGCCGCGATCACCTGCGTCAGGTCGAGCGGGAAGCCGTACGTGTCGTGCAGCTTGAACGCGAGGTCGCCGGAGAGCTGCTTCGTTCGCGCCAGCTCCTCGGCGAGGATGGCGTTGCCACGGTCGAGCGTGCGCAGGAACAGCTCGGTCTCGTGCTGCACGGTCTCGAGGATCCGGGCGCGCGAGTCCACCAACTCGGGAAAGGCGCTCCCCATCAGCTCGATCACCTTGCCGCAGACCCTGGTGTAGAGCGCGGGCTCCGCCGGCGCCAGCCGCTGCGCGTGCCGGACGGCGCGGCGCATGATCCGGCGAAGCACGTACCCGCGGCCCTCGTTGGAGGGGAGCACGCCGTCCGCCAGCAGGAAGGCCGCGGCACGCGAATGATCGGCCACCACCCGCATCGAGGCGGAGTGCCCGCGGGCGTCCACTGCTTCGCTGGGCGAATAGGGCTTGCCGCTGATGCGCGAGCACTCGTCGATCAGCGGCCGGAGCAGATCGGTGTCGTAGTTGGAGGGGACGCTCTGCACCGCGGCCGCCACGCGCTCGAGGCCGGCGCCGGTATCGATCGAGGGTCGGGGCAGCGGATCGAGCGGTCCATCCGGCTCCTTGCGCTCGAACTGCATGAAGACCAGGTTCCAGATCTCCATCCACGAGTCGCTTCCCAGCTGCTCGACCTGATCGAGGGCGAAGAACCGGTGCGCGTGCTCGTCGATCTGCGTCCCGGTACCCTCGGCAAGGCGGTAGAGGTGGATCTCGCTGCACGGGCCGCAGGGCCCGATCGGGCCCATGGCCCAGAAGTTGTCCTTCTCGCCCAGCCGGAAGATCCGCTCCTTGCGGACGCCGATCGACCTCCACAGCGTCTCCGCCTCGTCGTCGTCGCGGAAGACGGTGACCGCCAGCCGATCTGCGGGCAGACCCAGCGTGCGGGTCACGAACTCCCAGGCCCAGGCGATCGCGTCCTTCTTGAAGTAGTCACCAAAAGAAAAGTTCCCCAGCATCTCGAAGAAGGTGTGGTGCCGCGCAGTGAAGCCCACGTTCTCGAGGTCGTTGTGCTTTCCGCCGGCGCGGACGCACTTCTGAGAGGAGGCGGCCCGCTTGTAGTCGCGCGTTTCGCGGCCGGTGAAGACGTCCTTGAACTGGTTCATGCCCGCGTTGGTGAAGAGCAGCGTCGGATCGTTCTGGGGAACGAGCGGGGAGCTCTTCACTCGCCTGTGCCCTCGCTCCTCGAAGAAGCGGAGGAAGGCTTCGCGGATGTCTGCGGCACTTCGAGGCGTCGGCATGGGGGCGGGAAGATAAGGAAAGACGCCCCTTTTGTCACTGCGGAGCAGCCTCTAGCGCCGGCGCAGGATCAGGGCGCGAAAGAGCTGGGCGAAGCCGCCGGGCGCGGTCGCGTCGGGCCACCGCGGGGATCCCAGGGGAGGGAGCTCCAGCGCAAGAAGGCGCGAGAGCACGGGAAAGCGGCTGCGCACGTCGTCGGCCGGGGCGGCGAACACTTCGCAGGAGCTGACCCGCCGCAGCCGCCACAGGTCCGTGTAGCTCGCGCATCGCACGGTGAGGTCGGCGCCGATCAGCTCGTGCAGCGCAAGCTCCTCGGCCGACAGTCCGGCGGCGGCCGCCTCGGCGCGGAGCGTGCGGAAGTCGATGGACCATTCCACGTGCTCGCCGCGTCCGAACGCCGCCAGCAGGCGCACCGGGCCGGGAGCGAAATCCCCACCGAACTCCGTCAGCACGGCGGCGCCGCCAGGTGCGAGCACGCGGGAGATCTCGCGGACGAGCTGGATGGCGCCGGTGTTGACGCCTTCCTCCACGGGCAGGTCGGCGATGACCTCGTTTGCCAGCACCAGCCCGTCGATGGAAGCGCTGCGGACGGGCAGCGCGATCGCGTCTGCTCGCAGCCCGGACCAGAGCGCGTGGCTCCCGCGCGGCTGGGAGGACTGGAGAATGCGCCGGCGCTGCGCAGCCATCAGCGCCGGCGAGAGATCCAGCGATGTCCAGCGGACTCCCGTGAACGGTCCGGCGTCGCCGCGCCACGCGGCCTCGGCGATGTGGCCGGCGCCGCCTCCGATCTCCAGGACGCCGGTCCGCCCCGGCATGAGGCCCCGCGCGGCCAGCGCCTGGAGCAGCGCCTCGCCGTAGCGGCGCCCGCCGAGGGCCGGATGGGCAAAGCGCAGCAGGTGCGAGATGGTGCATTCAACCTCGTCGAAGCGACGGCGTGCCGGGAGCCGATCGGTGCGGTGGTGTGCGCGGTTGGGATCTTCCAACGCGGCTCAGCTGGCCAGGGGGCCGCCTCGGGGACGTTCCCAGGGCGCGAGCAGGAGCCGCGCGGCCAGCGCATCCATCAGCCCGGAGATCTCCCGCATCGCCTCGCTGAACTGACCGAGGTCGGCCGCGCCGACGGCAAGCCGGTCCAGCCACAGGGCGACACGGCGGCGGGCGTCCGCGCCCACCGCCCTGATGTCCTCGGGCAACTCGAGCTCCATGCGCGCGAGGGCGGCGTCCATTTCCTGGAGACGCAGCAAACAGGCGCGCTGCGAGTCGTCGGCCATGCCTCAGTTCTGACAGCGCTGCCGGCCCGGCGCAAGGCCGGGCTTTATCCGGAGGTGGGGCTAGAACGTCAGGACCCCGAAGCCCACCGCGGTGGCGCCGAATGTCGTGAACCCCACGATCTGATGCGCGAGCGCGTAGTCGCGCTGCGAGACCTGGCCCTGCTTCCCGGCGGTCGCGATCCCGAGCACGATCTGCGTCACCATGCCGGCAGTGGCCACGCTCATGGCGATCTTGTGCAGCATGGCGGTGTCCAGCCGCGCCGGTTTCTCGATGGGGCTCGGTGCCAGCACGGCCAGCGCGCCGGTAGCGGCGAATATGGCGGCCGAGGTGTAGGCGCTCCATGTGTGCCAGCCGGACCAACGCCCGGTGTCGCCGCCGCCGCCATACTTGTCGATGTAGTTCAGCTCCCCGAAGACCACCGTGGCACCAAGCGTCGCGAGCGTGAGCATGCCGCCCAGCTGGTGGAGCTGCAGCATCTGGCGCCGCTTGCGCAGGTCCTGCTCCAGCGCCTGGTTGCGAGCGGTGGTCACCGCGTCGGGCGTGGCCGCCTTGGGCAGGAGATCGATGTCGTCGGATTGCGGCGCGGTCTGATCCCTGGAAGGCTGCGCAGTGGACGCGCCCTGCTTCTGGGCGAGCGGCCGCGATTGCTGGAGTCCGAGCGAAAGGGCCAACGCGAGTGCGATCACTTCGCGGCCTCGAAGCGGAGATCGCCCGAGATGGTGGCGCGGTCGTCGACCTTGACCAGCAGCAGCTGCGGCCGCTCCACCTTCAAGGCATCGAGGCTGATGGGGAAGGTGAAGGTGGCGCGCACGCCGGTCCCCGCGGGCTGCAGCTTGATGGGGATGTCCTGCGCCTGCTTCTCGCCGTTCAACTCGACCACGGCGTGCAGCGTGGTCTCCGCCGGCGCTGCCAGCGGCAGCGTGACGCCTGTGAGTGTCCCCTTCACCTCGGCGTACGGGTGCTCCGCCTCGTGGGTGGCCTCGCGCATGTGCGCGTCGCGGTTGGAGTTGCCGCTGTCGAAGGTCGCCACCTTGGCGCGGACCTGCACCTTGACCGTGCCGTCCGGCTGCGCCAGCGCGCGGCCTTCCACCTGTTTGGTGCTCGCATGAACCTCATGCAGCTTGTGGACGACTGTGTAGGAGAGAGTGCCCTCCTGGACGTCGAGCAGCTGGCCCGAGGGTGCGCAAAGCAGCACTGCGACCAGCGCGAGCATGATCCGCCTCCCGAGCTTCGGACTCGCGCGCTGCCGGGCTTACAAGGCTGTGGCCTCGCCCTTCCGCTCGGCCTCGCGCTGCGTCTTCAGTTTCTTCATCCGGCGCCGGATCAGCTCGCGCTTGAGCGCGCTGAGATGATCGACGAAGAGCTTGCCCTGCAGGTGGTCCATCTCGTGCTGCACGCACACCGAGAGCAGCGTGTTGGAGGCTTCCTTCTGCTTCCGCTTGCCGTCGCGGTCCGTGTACTCGACCACGATGTGCCCGAAGCGGGTCACCTCTTCGTACTCGTCGGGGATGGAGAGGCAGCCCTCGTTGTAGGTAAACTCGCCGTCCGCCACCTCGAGCACGGGATCGATCAGCCAGAACAGGCCCTCACCCTTCTTCTTGGGCGGCTCTCCCTCCGCGGGCGGACGCTGGTCTACATCCATGGCGATGACGTTGAGGAGCGCACCGACCTGCGGCGCGGCCAGCCCCACGCCGTTGGCCTCGTACATCGTCTCGGCCAGGTCGTCGCAGAGCTTGCGGACCTTGGCGTCGACCTCGCCCACGGGCTTGGCCTTCTGCTTCAGGCGGGGGTCCGGCCAGATCAGGATGTCGCGCAGTGCCATGCTTGCTCGCTCCTCCAGCGTGCGGCCGTGCGGGAAACGTCACTATATATCCATGGGCTCGCGCAGCCGCCAAAATGGATTCCGCACCGCGTCGTTCGATTCACAGCAGCGCCACCGGATCCATGTCCAGCGAGAGCTGGACGCCCGGGACCCGGTGGGCCGCCTGGAGCGCGCGTCCCACCCGGTGGAGCGGCCCATGATCGCGCGCCCTCAAGAGCAGCTGCCATCGATGCTTGCCGCGCACCTTTGCCAGCGGCGCGGGCGCGGGGCCCAGCACCTCCGCAGCCTCACCCCGTGAGGCCAGCCGCCGGGCGTCCGCTGCGAGGCGCTCGGCCGCGCCCCGCACCGCGGCCTCGGAGTTCCCGAGCAATCTCACCGCCAGCAAGCGCGCGAAGGGTGGAAAGCGGAGCTCTTCGCGGCGGAGCAGCTCGGCCGCGGCGAAGGCGGGGTAGTCGGCGCTGACGGCGTCGGGCCGGAAGGCCTGGACCAGCACGCGCCCTGGGGAGAGGCCGCGGCCGGCACGGCCCGCCACCTGGACGAGCAGTTGCACGCATCGCTCGGCGGCGCGGAAGTCGGGCAGGTGCATCGGTCCGTCCGCGTCGAGCACGCCCACCAGCGTCACCCCGGGGAAGTCGTGCCCCTTGGCCACCATCTGCGTGCCCACCAGGACGTCTAGCTCGCGCCGCGCAAACCGCGCCAAAACCGCCGCGGCCTGGCCGGGACCGCCGGCGGCATCGCGATCGAGCCGACCCACGCTGGCCCGGGGAACCACCTGCTCGAGCTGCTCCTCCACCTTCTCCGTGCCGCCGCCCAGCGGCTCGAGCTTGGCGGAGCCGCAAGCTGCGCACGCCGCGCGTGGGGACTCCTCATGACCGCAGAGGTGGCATTGCATCCGCTCCCGCCCCGCACGGTGCAGGACCAGGGCAACTGAGCAGTTTGGGCAGCCGACCGCCGCGCCGCAGCCAGCGCAGATCAGAGTCCGCGTGTGCCCGCGCCGGTTGAGGAAGAGGATGGCTTGCTCCCCCCGGCCTACCGTCTCCCGCAGCGCCGCCACAAGCTCCGGCGTGAACAGCTCGTCGGAGACGTGGCGCCGCACCACCGCAAGCGCAGGCAAGGGCCGCGCGTCCACCCGCTCCGGCAGCCGCAGCGTGCGCAGCCGTCCTTCCTGGGCGCGCCGCAGCGTCTCCAGCGACGGTGTGGCGCTGCCCAGCACCGCCACCGCCGATGCCCGCTGCGCCCGCACCAGCGCGAGATCGCGCGCGTGGTAGCGCAGCCGGTCCTCCTGCTTGTAGGAGGGCTCGTGCTCCTCGTCGACGACGGCGATGCCCAGCCGCTGGACCGGCGCCCAGACCGCGCTGCGCGCCCCCACCACGATGCCGGCGCGGCCTTCGCGGACCCGATGCCATTCCGCCAGCCGCTCCGGCTCGGAGAGCCCCGAGTGCAGCACCGCCACGTCGTCGCCGAAGCGCGCCCGGAAGCGCCCCGCGAGCTGCGGCGTGAGCGCGATTTCCGGCACCAGGGCGAGCGCGCCCAACCCCTTGGCACGCGCATGGGCGATGGCCTCAAGGTAGACCCAGGTCTTGCCGCTGCCGGTGACGCCGTAAAGCAGGAAGGGCGCGAAGGCGGCCGCGTCGATGGCCGCGGTCAGCTCGCGCAGCGCGCTGGCCTGCGCAGGCGTGGGGTCGTGGCGCTGGCTGCCCCAGGGCGCGTCCTCGAGCGCCGTGGGGCCGGCGGCCACATGGTCCACGCTGGCCAGGCTGCGCTGGACCAGCGCGCGCAACTGCGGGCGCGCCTTGGGGAACGCCGCCAGGAGCTCCTCCACCGGCACGGGCCCCCCGCGCGCCAACAGCCACGCCAGCAACTCGGCCTGCCGCGGCGCCTTGCGCACCGCCTCCGGGGACGCGCCCGCTGCTGCCCGCGCCATCGCCACCTTCTGCTCGGCGACCCGGGGGCGCTCCTCTTCGCGGTGCAGCGTCACCAGCCCCTTGCGCTCCAGGGCCGAGAGAACCGCGCGGGAGGCGCTCGCACCCGACACCGCCTTGCGCAAGACGCGCCGCTCCGCCTCCTCCTGGCCGGGCAGATCGAGCTGGCCCCCTTCCAGCAAGGCATGGCCGGCCTCGGTGAGCCGCGGCACCAGTCGGTCGCGCACCTCGATGCCCGGCGGCAAGGCCGCCTTGAGCGCCGGTCCCAGCGGGGAGAGGTAGTGCGCCGCCGCCCAGCGTGCCAGCGCGACCACGTCCTCGGTGAGCAGGGGGCCGTCATCCAACAGCCGGATGGCGTCGCGGACCTGTGCCTGCGGCTCGCCCGGCCCCAGCACCACGCCGGTCTGCTGCCGATTGCCCAGCGGCACCAGCACGCGGCGGCCCGGCTGGGGATGGCCCAGGTCGTTGGCGATCCGGTAGGTGAAGACGCCATCCCCCGCGGGAACGTTCAGCGCGACGGCGAAGAGCTCATTGGGCGGAGTCGTCTTCTTCCTCCGAGGTCCCGCGAACGCCCTTGGCCTCGAGAACCTCGAAGCGCGCCGCCAGCTGGCCCGAGCTCCACAGCTCCATTACGCGCGGGAACCACTCCGCCGCGGCGGGATTGCCGTACTGGAGGAAGCGCACGTCGATCCCGCCCTGGCCGATCAGGCGTGCCGGGGCTGCGGTGTCCTTGTAGAGCCAGAGCTGCGGCCGGGACAGGTCGCGCGGCCCCGAGCCCAGCACGTAGACGGTGCGGTCTTCCAGCCGCGAGAACGCGGAGCCGGCTCCCAGATCGGCGCCGAGCTGAAGGGCGGCGGCCCGGAGGGCGGACTCCACGTCTGCGGCAGGAAGCCCGCGGTAGGTGAGGAAGGGACAGACGAGCTGCAGGAGCTGCAATGCCGCGCCGGTGGTGCCCTCGGCCGCGCCGCTGGGCCGCTCGGGCGTTCCGCGCACGGCGAAGGAGAGCCCGCCCTCGCCGTCCAGCCTGCACTGGAGCGGGAAGCGGAGCACCAGCTGGGCGGTGCGCGCGGGTTCCCCGGAGACGGAGAGCGATCCGGAGAGGGTGACCTCCTTGGTCCGGCCCAGCGCCTGCGCGCGCGCGGCGGTGTGCTTGAGCAACGATCCGGCCGTGGGGATGTAGGCGAGCAGCGCGGCGAGGAGCAGGCGCATCACTGCACCGCCTTGCGCATGAAGGAGAGCAGCCCTTCGCGCAGCTCAGGCCGCTTGAGCGCATAGGCGATGTTGGCCTGCAAGTAGCCAAGCCGGTCTCCCGCGTCGTGCCGCGTGCCCTTGAAGCGGACGCCCACCAGCCGCTTCTGCTGCGACAGCACCGCCAGCGCGTCGGTGAGCTGGATCTCGCCGCCCGCCCCGGGCTTGAGCTGGGCGAGGATGCTGAAGACGTCGGGCGGGAGCAGGTAGCGGCCGATCACTGCGAGATTCGAGGGGGCGGTGCCGCGCGGCGGCTTCTCGACGATCTTCTGCACCTCGACGTTGCCGTCGGCCAGCTGCGGGCCGGCCGCCACGCCGTAGAGCTGGGTCTGGTCGTCGGGCACCGGCATCAGCGCCACCGCCGCCTTGCCCGTCGCCATGGAGACGCGCGCCAGCTGCCCGATGCCGGGATCGTCGGAGTCGATCAGGTCATCGCCCAGCAGCACGCCGAACCATTGGTCGCCCACCGCGGGCTGCGCCGCGAGCACGGCATGGCCCAGCCCCAGCGGCTCCTTCTGTCGCACGCTGAGCAGCCGGACCAGATCGCTGATGCGGCGAACCTGCGCGAAGGCGTCCTGCTTGTTCTTGCGCTGGAGCGTGTCCTCCAGCTCGTAGCTGCGGTCGAAGTGGTCCTCGATGGCCATCTTGCCGCGGCCGTTGACCACCACCACTTGCTGCGCCCCTGCCTGCACCGCCTCTTCGACGATGAGCTGGATGGTGGGAACGTCGACGATGGGCAGCATCTCCTTGGGCACCGACTTGGTGGCGGGGAGGAAGCGCGTGCCCAGGCCGGCGGCGGGGATGACCACGGTTCGCAGGGAGTGCTTCATGGAGGGCGCAAGGTAGCAAAGGGGTCTGACGCAGGCCAGACGCTATATTGTGCGGGCATGCGATGGGCTCTCCTGGCGCTGATCGCCGCTCCCGCGGCGCTGGCCGACAACCACGTCCAGGATCCGGGATCGCCGTGGCCTACCAACGTCGACCTGCCTCGGGCCACTGCGATGGGCGGAGCGGGAGCATCGGTCGCCACCGGGAACGAGGCCTTCTCGATCAACCCCGCCGGCCTTGCCCAGTCGCGGCGCTATCACCTGGAAGTGGACGGCGTGTACGACTCGAAGTTTCCCACGCAGGGCATCCTGGCCAGCATCGTGGACTCCGCCACCGCGCCGGTCGCGAGCGGGCTTCTCTTCTCGCGCTGGGCGAGCGGGCAGCCTGCGGGCCGCGGCGAAGGGTGGAGCCTCGGGTTCGGGTACGCGGGCCCGACCGGCCAGGGGCTGTTCATGGGGGGCGAGACCAAGTTCCTGCGCTTCCACACTCCGGACGGGCTGGTGCAGAAGTGGGCCCAGGACGTTGGCCTGCTCGCGCGCAGGGGCACCTTCTCCTGGGCGGCGGTGGTGCAGAACATCGCGCTGGACAAGATCCCGCTCTTCCCCCTGACCGGGACCGCCTCGATGTCCTGGGGCACCGATGCCGACTGGCACCTGGCCTTCGACTACAAGGCCGATTTCTCCGACACCAGCCACGTGAAGAGCAAGCTGGCGCTGGGCGGTGAGTTGCTGGCGGGCGAGTCGGTGGTGCTGCGCGCCGGCGCTACCCGGGACATCTCGGCGAACCAGTGGTGGCTCTCCGCCGGGGTGGGTCTCCTCTCCGAAAAGGGCGGGCTCCAGGTCGTCTGGCGCAGGCGGGTGACCGGCCCCTACGATCAGTTCTTCGAGGGCGGCCTGACCATCTACCTGGAATGACGCTCAGCGCGGGATGCGCGGCGCCACCAGCCGCTGGCCCGTCGCCGGGTCCGGCACCACGTCCACCTGCGTGGCGTAGGCCGGCGAGAGCACCTCGGGCGTGAGCACTGTTTCCGGAGTTCCCTGCGCCAGCACGCGGCCGCACAGCATCAGCGCCAGCCGGTCGCAGGCGGCGCCCGCCAGCGCCAGGTCGTGCAGCACCAGCATCGCCCCGCCCCCCTGGCGCGCGCGGCGGCGGAGCGCCGCCACCAGCAGCACTTGATGGGCGAGATCGAGCCCTGCGGTGGGCTCGTCGAGGACCAGCAGCGCGGCGTCCTGCGCGAAGGCGCGCGCGAGGAAGACGCGCTGCCGCTCGCCGCCCGAGAGCTGCGCGATGGGGCGGTCGGCAAGCTCCAGTGCGTCGGCTTCCCGCAGCGCCGCGTCCGCGCGCATCAGGTCGCCCGGACCTTCCAGCGACCACAGCCCCAGGTGCGGCGCCCGGCCCATCAACGCCACCTCGCGCGCCGTGAAGGTCAAGTCCTGCGGATGCTGCTGGGGCAGGAAGGCCACCCGCCGGGCGCGCTCGCGGCGGGAGAGGCGCTGCAGCGGGGTCCCCTGGAGCGAGACCTCACCGCCCTGCGCCGCCAGGAGCCCGCAGGCCAGCCGCGCCAGGGTGCTCTTGCCGGCGGCGTTGGGGCCGATCACGCCGACGATCTCGCCGGAGGCGACGCGCAGGGACGCTCCCGAGACGGCCTCCGGCGCTCCGGCGGCGTGGCGGAAGTGGAGGCCTTCGGCGTCGAGCAAGAGCGGCCCGGTCATCGCCGGGTCCTCAGCAGCAGGATGAAGAAGGGCGCGCCCACGATGGCGGTGACCGCCCCCACCGGCGGCTCGGCGCCCAGGCCGCGGAAGAGGACGCGGGCCAGCGCGTCGGCCAGGATCAGGAAGGCAGCCCCGCCCAGGGCAGACGCGGGAAGCACCACCCGGTGGTCCGGCCCGGTGAGCAGGCGGACGGCGTGCGGCACCACCAGGCCGACGAACCCCACCAGCCCGGTGAAAGCGACGGCGATGCCCACAGCGGCGCTGGAGGCGGCGAACGCCAGGAGCCGGGTGCGGCCGACGTCCACGCCCAGCGCGGCGGCGCCCTCGTCGCCGAGGGCCAATAGATTGAGCCGGCCGGCGAGCGCCACCAGCACTGCGGCGGGCACGAGCAGGCTGACCCCCGCGCCGGCGAGCAGCGGCATCGCCTCGTATCCCAGCGTACCGGAGAGCCAGAGCATCACGGCCTGCGTCTGCTCGGGCCGCAGCACCGCCTCCACCGACAGCACCACGGCCGAGGCGAAGGAGTTGAAGACCACGCCTACCAGCAGCGCACGGGTGGGCTCGAGCTGCCCGCGAGCACGGCCCAGCGTGAAGACGAAGAAGGCCGCCACCAGGGCGCCCGCCACCGCCGCCAGCTGCGAAGGGAGGAGCCCGAACCACGATGCGGCCGAGAGCGCCGCGGTGCCCAGCGCGGTGCCGCCGGCGATGGTGACCACAGCGGTGCCGATGGCGGCGCCGCCGGAGAGCCCGAAGACGAAGGGGTCGGCCAGCGGATTGCGCAGGAGCGCCTGCAGCGCCACGCCGGCAACCGAGAGCGCGGCGCCCACCTCGGCAGCGAGCACGACTCGTGGCAGCCGCAGCCGGAAGAGCACCGTGGCGTCCGGCTCCTGGCCGCGCAGCGCTGCCCCGAGGTCCAGCGCGCCGGCTCCGGTGGAGAGGCCGACGGCAAACGCCAACGCAGTGACGGGCAGCAGCACGGCGACCGCGGCCGCAGCGCGCGCTGCCACGGAACGCCTCATCTGCGCAGCGCCGCCGCGAGATCGCCCAGCGCCTCCGGCAGTCGCGGGCCGGGGTGCAACAGCGCGGTTGAGCGGAGCGAGGTGGTGCGCGTCTGCCCGAGGCCGGCGATGGGGGGTCGGCCGGGCGCTGCATCGACGCCGCAGAGCACGATCAGATCCGGGGCCGCTCGCACCGCCGCCTCCGCGCTCATGCGGAAGAAGGGAGTCGCACCGGTTCCGGCGGCGTTCTCTCCGCCCGCGTCCTCGAGCAGCTCGCCGGCGAAGCTCTGCGGGCCGGCGACCACCAGGGGATCGAGGCCGAAGACCAGCAGCGCGCGCACGCGCCGCCCCGATCGCGCTGCCTGTTCGCGCGCGGAGACGCGGGCGTGCTCCAGCTCCGCGCGCAGCGTCGCGCCGCGTGCGGAGACGCCCAGCACCTGGCCGATGCCGGAGATGGACTCCTCGATCTCCGCCACGGTGGTGAGCGGAAACGCGTCCACGGGAACTCCCAGCCGCGCCAGCGTCTCCACCGGTCCCCGGTTGGCCGGAGCGGGCTCCGCCAGGACGAGATCCGGCTTCACCGCCAGCACCGCCTCGGGCTGCGGGTCGTTGTAGCCGCCGATGCGCGGCAGCTTCGACGTGCGCGGGTCGTCGTCGAAGCGGGTGACGCCGACCAGCCGGTCGCCAGCGCCCAGCGCCAGCACGATCTCGGAGAGAGAAGGCGCCAGCGTGACCACACGCCGCACCTGTGCCGGCGCTGGCGGGCCCAGGTGTTGCCGCGGCCCCGCGGCGAGCAGCAGGGCGAGGACGGTACAGTTCAAGGTTTCGCCCAACAGACCTTTCCGCCGCTGCAGTCGCTGCTCACGGCCACCACGTTGTTGGCGGTCTGGTTGGTGACCAAGGCCTGGTCGTCGTCCAGCGGCACGATGTTCCAGGGAACGGCGCCCGCTCCGACGTTCGCTTCGCCGACCAGCATCTGCGGTCCATTCTTGCCGAGGTCGAGCTTCTGCACCGTATTGCTACCGGAGGCGGTGGTGAAGAGGAACTGGTCGCGTGCGCGCACGTCCTGGAGGGTCGAGGTCCCGACGAAGGTATACGCTTCGGCGGCGGTCAGCGCGGTCTTTGCGATGGTGACCAGGCGCAGCTTGTTGTCGCCGCCCGAGACGATGGCGATGCGGCCGTCGCCCGTCTCGGTGAACTCCACCGCGATGGGCCCGGAGTCCACCTGCATCTTCACGGCCCCGGTGTTGGCGTCGAGGCGGCTGAGGAGGCCGCCGTCGTTGTTGGAGCAGGCCGCGTAGAGGTCGCCCTGGACGAGGATCACGTCGTTGGTGGTCTGGTAGCTCCCCACGGACGGGCAGGGGATTTGTGTTGGACCGGCGACCACGGTGAAGCTCGCCCGGTCGATGGCGTAGACCGCGCCGGTGAAGGAGTCGCCGAACCAGATGAGCGCCGGCGTGATGGCGATGCCCGACGGGACCGTGGGCGCCTGCAGCGAGCGCGTCACCTTTGCGGCGGCGGGATCGACCTCGAGCACCGCCTGGCCGGCGCCCGACGAGAAGTCGCCGGAGCAGGTGATGTACAGCTTGCCCGAGGACTCGCGCACCCAGCCGGGCTCCAGGCAGTCCTTGCCGGAGCTGCCGCCCAGGTCGATGGTGGACAGCGCTCCGCTTGCCGGATCCAGCACCGCGAGCAGCCCAGGCCCGCGCGGAACGAAGCTCGCGTCGTAGTTGGCGAGAGCGATGTACGCCTTGCCGTTGAAGACCGTCATCCCCGTGGGGCGGGCGAGGCTGGGTTGCGCCGGATCGAAGGGTTTGAGCGCACTTCCCGACGGCATGGCTACGTTGGGCACGGAGGGAGGGGCCTTGAATTTGCCGCCGCAAGCGGTGAGGGCAAGGACGATGGCTGCGACCAGCTTCATGATGGAACGCCTCCTAGAGCCGGACCCGCGCGATCATGGCGATCGAGCGGCCCGGGAGCGGGTATTGGAAGAGGTCTTCGAGGGTCTGGTCGTCGAGGACGTTCTTGACCTCGACGTCGAGCCAGAGCGGCCCCGCCGCGCGGACGCCGGCGCCGGCGTTGAACACCAGCTGCGCGGGAAGAGTGGCGGTCCCGTAGTCGTTGCGCGGCGTGGCCGAGGTGAAGCTCCCCTCGGCGTACCCTTCGAGCCGGTCGCTGCGGTGGGCCAGCCGGGCGCGCAGCTCGTGCGGCGTCCGGTAGGCGAGCTGCGCGTCCTGCCGTTCGCCAGGCCGCTGGTTCAGCGCCTGGAGCCAGGTGTAGGCGAGCTCGACGGAGAAGCCGCGGCCCAGCGGGAGCGCAGCCTGCAGCTCGGCGCCGGCGATGTGTGCCCGCCCGATGTTGAGGGGCCGGACGCGGTTGGCCGAGGGGTTGAGCTCGTAGACGATCAGGTCGCGCCATGAAGACCAGAAGAGATCGGCAGAGACGCTGACGCCCGCCGCGCGCAGGCTGGCGCCCAGGTCCACGGACCAGGCGCGCTCGGGCTGTAGATCGGGATTGGGAGCGATGGTGCCGGTGGCCAGGTAGAGCTCGTTGAAGCTCGGCGCGCGAAAGGAGAGCCCCCAGCCGGCGCGCACGGTCAAGGGACCGTCCGGACGCGGCGCCCACGCCGCCGCCAGCGCAGGGCTGACCCCGGTCTGCCTGCCCACGGCATCGAGCCGCAGCGCAGGGTACAGGCTCAATCCGGCCGAGGGGGCGAGCTCGCCCCGCAGCGCGAGCGAGATCGCGCCGCGCGCGTGCGCTCCGGCGTCGCCGCCGTGGACGCGATCCTCACCTCCGGAGACGCCCAGATCGACGCTTTGGGATGAGCCGATGGGAAGGTGAAGCTCGCCCTCGGCGCGGGCTGCCGATCCGCGCTGATCGGAGCGCGGGCAGCCCGGGTCGCCGTCCGCGCAGTCGCCGAAGGGCTGGACCCCGCTGAGGACGATCCGATCGAGCCGGCCCCAGCCGCGCAGCGTCCAGGTCGCGTCTCCCACCGGACCGGTCAGGCGGACACCGGCGAGGCCGGTCTCGTCGCGTTCGCGGGAGCGGGCGGTGACGGCGTTGGCAGGCCCGGGAAGCCCGCGGTCCCCGGCGGAGAGCTGCAGGATGCCGTCGAATTCGCCGGCGCCGGCAGGCTGCGCAAAGCGGGCCAGCGCGGACCCGCGCAGGGCATCCGCGTTCGCTCGCGTGTAGCCGTACCAGGGCGAGCCGGGAATGCTCGGCGTCAGCTGGCGGGCGTAATCGAAGTCGCCGGAGGTGCGATCGCCCTGCAGCCCCAGGGTCGCGCCTCCACTTCCCAGCGGCCCTGAGACGTCTCCCGTCAGCTGGTAGGTTCCAAACGAGCCGGCTGCCGCCTGCGCGTGCGCGCGGGCGGATGCGCGCGGCGGCTGCGGGATCAGCTCCACCGCCCCCCCCAGGGCGCCCGCTCCGAACTGCGCGCCCAACACGCCGCGCGTCACCCGGACCCGGTCGAGCAACGTGGCCGGGATGGTGGACAGATCCACCGCGCCCCCACCCGGGCCCTGCAGCGGAATGCCGTCGAGGAGGACCACCGACTCGTCGGCGCTGGCTCCGCGCAGGGACAGGGTGGCGACCTGCCCGGGGCCCCCCAGGGAGTGGACCGACACGCCGGGCGAGTTGAGCAGCAACTCCGGCAGCGACCGGAGCTCGCCCGCGAACTTGGTGGGCTCGATCACCGAGCCAGGCGCAGCCGGCGCTCGCGGCGCTTCCTGCGGCCGCTCGCCCTGCACCTGGATGGTCTCGTTCGCTTCCTGCGCGCGCGCGGGCCCGCACAGGAGCAGTGCGAACGGCGGGGCGATGCGCGCGAGGGCGCGGAACGGCGGCACGTGGCTCCCCTCTTTCTCTCGAAGAGGTGAAAGCGCTGTTGCGCCGCCAGGCAGGTCTCCTGGCTCCCGGGTCTGCAGCGCACTCGCGCTGCGCGCCGTCCCGCCTTCCCCGCATGCTTCCGCGAGTGGCTTCTGGGACTGGCTACCCGGCTACAGTGGCGGGACCGCGCCGGAATTCGACCGGCTTCCCTCGAAGGCCCCCGGACTTCCGGGGGCGGCCACGGCGGCGGACTTCAAATTGTCGGTCCGCCGATTACCCCGTGCGCTGCAGGCGGTCAAGGCCGCAGCGGCCGCAGCGTCGTATCTCCCTGAATCGTGAGATGCGATTTCAGCCGCTGCACGAGCAGGCGCATGCCCTTGATGCGGCCCACCTCCTCCACGCTGGCGTACGGCTTCTTCTCACGGCGCTCGACGATGAGCTGCGCGCGCCGCTTGCCGATGCCCGGCAAGAGCTGCAGCTCGGCCTCGGTGGCGCGGTTGAGGTTGAGCACGCCCGCCATGGGCGGCTTGCCATGGTTCTTGTGCGGTTTGGCCGCGGGCGCCGCGACAGGCTGGTCCGCCGGCGGTGCCGGCAGGGGCAGCTCCGTCGCGGCGCCGAGCAGCGCCGCCAGGAGTGCGGCGTGCATGGGCCTCTAGGCCTCGGCCTCGGTGGCCAGCGCGCCGGGCTCCTTGCGCTGGGCCTCGCGGTCTTCCTCGCGGATCTGGATCTTGCCCCCCAGCGGCAGGGAGTCGAGGAAGATGTTGTAGCTGCCGTCGCGGTTCTTGAAAGCGCTGCCGATGCGGCTCCAGAAGCGCCGTCCGTTCTGCCGCTCCACGATGTTGTAGGCCCCCCACACTTTCCGCGCCCCCGCCGTCGTCTGCTGCTCGTTCTCCATGGTCTCCCTCTCCCGCGCCGCGCCGTTGCGGCGCCACGTGCAGACGGAGAGCACATCGCATGCCATCCGACTCCCCTCGGGCAGCAGGCTCGAGGTCCCGAATCGAGGCTCCCATTCCGGACACCCCCGTCCAGATCGCTCCAGAAAAAAAATAATTTTTTTTTCGACGTGTCGATCCCGTGGATTCCGGGTCGTCGTCAGGGTAGAGCGACGGAAACCACCGTCGCGCCGACAAGGAGACCGACATGCGCTTCATGGTGATCGTCAAGGCAAACAAGGAGTCGGAGGCCGGCGTCCTCCCCGACGAGAAGATCCTCAAGGAGATGGGCAAGTTCAACGAGGAGCTGGTGAAGGCGGGCGTGATGCTCGCCGCCGAGGGGCTGCACGCCAGCAAGGACGGCGCGCGGGTGCGCTTCTCCGGCAAGAACCGGACGGTGACCGACGGCCCCTTCGCCGAGACCAAGGAGCTGATCGCCGGCTTCTGGCTCTGGCAGTGCAAGTCGAAGGACGAAGCCATCGAATGGCTGAAGCGCGCGCCCTTCGACGGCGGCACCGAGGTGGAGATCCGCCGGGTGTTCGAGTCGGCCGAGTTCGCCGAGAGCGATCCCACCGGCGAGATCCGGCGGAAGGAAGAGGAGCTGCGGGCGGCCGTCAAGAACCGCAAGTAGGATCAGTGCGACATGCCCAGCGTCGGGGGCAGCGCCGAGGAGACGTCGATCTTCCCGAACTGCGCCTCGTACTTGGCGATGTTGTCCTGCAGCGCGTGCAAGAGGCGCTTCATGTGGCGCGGGTTGTTGATCACCCGCGCGCGCACCACCGCCTTGGGCGCCTGGGGCTGGACGAAGATGAAGTCGATCACGAACTCGGTCTCGTTGTGGTTGACCATCGCCATGTTCACGTACATGCCGAGGGCGGTCTGCTCGTCGATCTGCAGCTGGATCTGGAGAGGCGCGGGGGCGGCGGGATTGTCGGAAGCCATGCGCGCCTTGTAGCACCAGGCAGCCACGTTGCGCAGGGCGAGCCAAGCTGGTATTCGCCGCACCTCGCATGTCCGGACCCGCGGATCCATTCGCGCTCGGCGACGGACCCGACGCCTGCCTCCTCCTGCACGGCCTGACCGGCTCGCCCGCCGAAGTGCGCCCGGTGGGCGAGGCGCTGGCGCGGGCCGGGTTTCGCGCCGTCGGGCCGCTCCTGCCGGGACACGGCACCAGCCCCGAGGACCTCTACGTCACCACCCGCGCCGATCTGCTGCACGCGGCCGAGACGGCGCTGCTCTCGCTGCACGGCGCCCGGCGGATCTTCCTCTGCGGGCTCTCGGTGGGCGGGCTGCTCGCCATCCACCTCGCCGCCCGGTCCTGGGTGCCGGAAGGGCTGCCCGAGCCGCGCGCGCTGGCCCTGTTGGCCCCCGCCATCGAGTTCGCGGGAACGACCTGGTTCTTCGCCAACGTGCTGGGCCGGCTGCCCGCGCTGCCCTTCATCGTCGGCAAGGGCGCGCGCGACATCCAGGCCGAGCCCGACGAGCGCGAGAAGGTGCCTGCGGCGTACTCCGCGGTCCCGCTGCGCTGGGGCCCCGAGTTGCTGGCGCTCTCCCGCGAGGCGCAGCAGCTGGCGCGCAGGGTACGGGCTCCGGCGCTCATCCTGCACGGCGCGCTCGACCGCACCGTGGCGCCGGCCGGCTCGCGCAAGCTGCAGCGCCTGCTCGCCTCGCCGCGGGTGGAGTCCCACGTGTTGCAGCGCAGCGGCCACGTGCTGCCCCTCGACGTGGAATCGGCCGAGGTGTGCGAACGGGTTCTGTCGTTCTTCCAGGGAGTGGACTGATGGCCAGGTACGTCCTCGCGATCGATCAAGGCACCACCGGCAGCACCGCGCTGATCCTCGACTCGCGCCTGGCGGTGAAGGGAAAAGCCAACCTCGAGTTCAGGCAGATCTTCCCCAGGCCCGGCTGGGTGGAGCACGACTTCGACGACATCTGGACCGCCACGCTCAAGGCCATCGCCGGCGCGATGCGCGAGGCATCGGCCAAGCCNGCCGACATCCANGCCATCGGCATCACCAACCAGCGCGAGACCACGCTGCTCTGGGACCGGCGCTCGGGCAAGCCCATGCACCACGCCATCGTCTGGCAGGACCGGCGCACCGCCGGCCTCTGCGACGAGCTCAAGTCGCTGGGCAAGGAACCGTGGATCCGCGAGAAGACGGGCCTCGTCCTCGACGCCTACTTCAGCGGCACCAAGCTGCGCTGGCTCCTGGAGAACGTGAAGGGCGCGCGGGCGCGGGCCGAAAACGGAGACCTCTGCTTCGGCACCATCGACTCGGCGCTCCTCTTCAAGCTCACCGGCGGCGCGGTCCACGCGACCGACGTGACCAACGCCTCGCGGACGCTCCTGATGGACCTGGAGAAGCGGGCCTGGGACGACGAGCTGCTCTCGCTCTTCACGGTTCCGCGGGCAGTGCTCCCGGAGATCCGGCCCTCGGCCGGCGTCTTCGGCACCACCAAGGGCGTGCGCGGGCTGCCCGACGGCATTCCCATCGCCGGCATCGCCGGCGATCAGCAGAGCGCGATGGTGGGGCAGGCCTGCTTCGCCGAGGGAGAGGCGAAGTGCACGTACGGCACCGGCGCGTTCCTGCTCATGAACGCGGGCCGTCAAAAGCCAACCTCCAAGCACGGCCTGCTGGGGACGGTGGCGTGGCAGATCGGGGACGAGGTCGCCTACGCGCTGGAAGGGAGCGCCTTCGTGGCCGGCGCGGTGGTGCAGTGGCTGCGCGACGGCCTGGGCCTCTTCAAGCGCTCGGCCGAGGTCGAAAAGCTCGCCGCCTCGGTGCGCGACTCGGGGGGCGTGGTGTTCGTGCCGGCGCTCGCGGGGCTGGGCGCGCCGCACTGGAGGCAGGACGCGCGCGGACTGATCTCCGGGCTGGATCGCGGCGTGACCAAGGCGCACCTGGCGCGCGCGGCGCTGGAGGGCATCGCCTTCGAAATCTACGACCTGGCCGAAGCCATGGCGCAGGACATCGGCAAGCCGATGCCCATGTTCCGCGTGGACGGCGGCGCCTCCGCCAACGATCTGCTGATGCAGTTCCAGGCCGATCTGTTGCAGATCCCGCTGGAGCGGCCGCGGATGATCGAGACCACCGCGCTGGGCGCCGCAATGCTCGCGGGGCTGGGCACCGGCATCTGGGCCGGCCTCGACGAATTGAAGCGCGCCTGGCGGCCCGGCAAGCGGTTCAAGCCAAAGATGGCCGCCGACGCCCGCGACGCCCACCTCACCCGCTGGCGCTCTGCTGTCGGGCGCGCCTAGTCAGTCGAACAGCGCCTCCATGGCCGCCCCGACCGTGCCCACGCCGCACAGCTCCAGCGGCGCGTCCAGCGTGCGCGCGCGGTTGCCCTCCGGCAACACACAGCGTGAAAACCCGAGTTGGGCTGCCTCCGCCAGCCGCTGTTCGATCTGACCGACCGCCCGCACCTCTCCCGCCAGCCCCACCTCGCCCAGCACCAGCGTGCCGGGAGCGAGCGCGCGGTCGCGCAGCGAGGACATCAGCGCGGCGGCGATGGCCAGGTCGCCGGCCGGCTCGGACAAGGAGGCGCCGCCCGCGACGCTGACGTAGATGTCCTTGTCCGCGAGCACGATGCCCTCCTTGCGCTCCAGCACGGCGGTGAGCAGCGCCACGCGGCCCGAATCGACTCCGATGGCAGTACGTCGTGCAGAACCGCCCGCCGACGAGTCGGCCACCAGGGCCTGCACTTCCACCAACAGCGGCCGCGAGCCGTTCATCACCGCCACCACCGCGCTGCCCGACGCGTCGCGCGGCCGCTCGGCCAGGAAGAACGCCGATGGATTGGGCACCTCCACCAGCCCCTCCTGCTTCATCTCGAAGACGCCGATCTCGTTGGTGGAGCCGAAGCGGTTCTTGTGGGCGCGCAGCACCCGGTAGGCGTGGCTGCGGTCGCCCTCGAAGAAGAGCACCGTGTCCACCAGGTGTTCGAGCACGCGCGGCCCGGCGATGGAGCCTTCCTTGGTGACGTGCCCGACGATGATCACCGGCGTCCCTGTCTCCTTCGCGAACGCCGTCAGCCGATGACCCACTTCCCGGACTTGCGTCACCGAGCCCGGCGCGCTGTCCAGCCCGCGCAGCGCCAGCGTCTGGATTGAGTCCACCGCCAATGTCCGCGGCTTGAGCTTGCGCGCGTGATCCAACGCCACCTCCGCGTCGGTCTCCGCGGCGAGATGGAGCGCGGAGGAGAGTGTGCCCAGCCGCTCGCCGCGCAGGCGGATCTGCTGCAGCGACTCCTCCCCGCTCACGTAGAGGACGGGGCGCTGCGGGCCGGACAGCTTGTCGAGCGCCGAGAGCAGGAGCGTGCTCTTGCCGATGCCCGGATCGCCGGCCAGCAGCACCACGCCGCCCGGCACCAGTCCACCGCCCAGCGCGCGGTCCAGCTCGCCAATGCCCGTCTTGTCCCGCCGGCCCGGCGAAAGCTGCACCTGGTCGATGGGCAGCACGGCGGAGAGGGCCCGCGCCGCCGCCGGCGTCTCCTCCTCCACCGACCCGAACGCGCCGCACCCGCCGCACTTGCCGAACCACTTGGGCGTCCGGAACCCGCAATCCCTGCAGACGTGTTGAATGGCCGCTTTTCCCATGCGCGCATCCTCGCAGCCGGGTCTGACATGCACGGCGCGTGCTAGGTTGCGCGCTCCCGATGCTTCCGATCCTGTTCGTCACGGTCTTCATCGATCTGGTCGGCTTCGGGATCATCATCCCCTTCCTCGCGTACTACGTGGAATCGTTCGGCGCGCGCGCCGCCACGGTGGGGCTGCTCATGTCCACCTATTCGGTGGCGCAGTTCCTCTTCGCGCCGATCTGGGGGAGGGTCTCGGATCGAGTCGGCAGGCGTCCCATTTTGCTCCTCGGACTGCTCGGGTCCGTCGCCGGCTACACCTTGTTTGGCCTGGCCGGCACGCTCTGGCTGCTCTTCCTCGGTCGGGCTGCGATGGGGATCTTCGGCGCCACCATTCCCACCGCCCAGGCCGCGGTGGCCGACGTGACCGAGCCGCACGACCGCGCGCGCGGCATGGGCCTGATCGGCGCCGCCATCGGGCTCGGATTCATCCTCGGCCCGGCGCTGGGCGGGGTGCTCTCGGACCTGTCGCACGTGCTGCACGTGCCGCTGTTCCAGCGAAACCCCTATGCGCTCCCGTGCCTGGCCTCGGCCGCGCTGGCGGCGGTCAACCTGATCGCGGCCGCGTTCTTCCTCCCCGAGTCGCTGCCTCGGGAAAGGCGGGGGCCGCCGCGCCAGCGCCTGTCGCGGATTGCGCAGCTCAGTCGCGGCCTCGCCGAGCCGCGGTTGCGCGCGCTGGTCCTGGTCTACTTCCTCTTCATGCTCGGCTTCACCATGATGGAGGCGACGCTCACGCTCTTCATCGAGCAGCGCGTCGGGGCTGCCGACCACGCGCAACTGGTCCGCCGGGTCGGGTACCTCTTCGGCTTCATCGGCATCATCCAGGTCGGACTGCAGGGCGGGCTGGTGGGACGGCTCGCGCGAAGGTTCGGCGAGCGCGCCCTGCTGATCGCGGGTTGCGTGGCCACCGCCCTGGCGTTGGCGGCGCTGCCGCTGGCGGCGTCCTGGGGTGCGATCTATGGATGTTCGTTCGGCCTGGCCTGCGGGCACGGGCTGTCGCAGCCCTCGGTGGCCAGCCTCATCTCCCGCGCGGCCGCCGTGGACGCGCAGGGGGGGACTCTGGGGATCTCGCAGTCCGCGGCCAGCCTTGCCCGGGTCGTGGGGCCGCTGATGGGGGGCTGGCTCTTCCAGGAGATCGCGCCGGGATCGCCCTACCTGG
>C688J18823_10000069_pt1 | contig 52664 bp, 35 predicted proteins | sample HopSoiMetagenom1_FD_18823 | JGI IMG/M metagenome (IMG submission 18823)
AAACCTATGATGCGCGTCTGGAACAATCCACTTGGCAGCAGGCGAACTTTGATGACTCGCGTTGGGATCACGCCGAGATCGCTGATGCTCCGTCGACTGCCGTCACGAGTCAGATCACGGCTCCCGTGCGAGTAACTGAGACGCTGCAGCCCAAACAAGTGAATCGTGTCGCAGCCGGTTTGTATGTGTTCGACATGGGTCAGAACATAGTTGGATGGGTCAGGCTGAAAGTGAAGGGCGCGGCGGGAACGAGAGTCCGACTGCGTTTTGCAGAGAGGCTCAATGCGGAGGGCAGTATCTATACTGCGAATTTACGCAACGCCGATGCGACGGACACATACATTCTGAAGGGCGCGGGGGAAGAAACGTTTGCGCCCTATTTCACGTTCCATGGATTCCGCTACGTCGAAGTGACTGGATATCCCGGTACGCCGCAGGCCGATGCAATCAGCGGAGAGGTCGTAAGCAGCGTGAGCGGACAGCCTTCAGCCACTCTGACGACCGCGAGCGATCTTGTGAACCGCATGTACCAGATCGGTATTTGGGGGCAGCGCGGGAATTACTTGAGTATTCCGACTGATTGTCCGCAGCGGGATGAGCGCCTGGGGTGGATGGGCGATGCCGGTGCGTTCTGGCGGACGGGAAGCTACAACTTCGACGTCGCCGCATTTTCGCAGAAGTTCATCCAGGATATTGTCGACGCACAGACGAGCCAGGGCGCGTTTACGAACGTCTCTCCTAACACACTTCCGTCCCAGGGAGGCGGTACGGAAGGAACTTCAGCTTGGGATGAAGGCATGATCGGTGCGCCCGGATGGGGCGACGCCGGCGTCATCGTTCCGTGGACGACGTGGGTACAGTACGGTGATAGCGCTGTCATCGAGAAGAATTGGGAGGCCATGCAGCGCTGGATGGAATTCATCCAAAGCCGCAATCCCGATTTCATCCGAAAGAACGGAGTGGGACCGAACTTCGCGGATTGGCTGGCTCCAGATCCGAACACGAACAAAGATCTGCTGGCGACCGCCTATTGGGCGCTCATCGCCAATCAGATGTCGCAGATGGCTCATGCGATTGGGAAAGATGTGGATGCGAGGCGCTATGACGATGTCGTGCGGAACATTCGTGCTGCGTTCCAGAAGGCCTATATAAGAGATGACGGAAGTGTCGGGACAGGGACGCAGACCTCTTATGTCGTTGCGCTTTATACGAAGATGGCGCCCGAGGCACTTGAACCGGCTCTGGTCGAGAAACTTGTGAAGGACATTGAAACGCAGAACTGGCATCTCTCCACCGGATTCCTGGGGACTCCGTTTCTTCTATTCACACTGGCGGATCACGGGCGCTCTGACGTTGCGTATCGCTTGCTCCTGAACGATACCTATCCATCGTGGGGATACATGCTGTCGAAGGGTGCGACAACGTGGTGGGAGCGCTGGAACGGAGATACGGGAGATCCCGCGATGAACTCGTACAACCATTACGCATTCGGTTCGGTTGTTGCGTGGGTGTATCGCTACGCGGCAGGAATTGACACAACACCCGATCGTCCGGGATTCAAGGAGATCATCGTGCATCCGCATCTGGATTCGCGGATGCCGTCGGCGCGGGCAGAGTACGACTCTGTGTATGGGAAGATCGTCAGCGACTGGAAAGGCATGCCCACGGGGCCATTTTCGCTGCGGGTGACGATTCCGGCAAACACGATGGCAAAGATCTTCTTGCCTGACATTCCCGGTGCGCACGCGACAGAGGGTGGGAAGGCAATCGAAACGGAGTCTGAAGGCGGAGCGTCGGTGGTCCGCGTAGGTTCGGGTACGTACACTTTCGAACTGAAGTGAGGAGTGTCCTCATGAACATGAATCGCAGAGAGTTGCTGCAGAACAGTGCAAAGCTGGCAGCTGGAGTCACGCTGGGCGGCCGAATGCTTTCATCCGCAACCGCGGCGTTTGCGTCAGGCATGCCAGCGCCTCTCGCATCGCAGAAGTTCCCGGCGAAGTTCCTGTGGGGCGCGGCCACTGCGGCGCATCAGGTTGAAGGCAACAACATCAACAGCGATAACTGGCTGCTCGAGCGCGCACCGAACACCATGTACAAAGAGCCATCGGGCGATGCCTGCGATCACTATCACCTTTACGAGGAGGACATTAATCAACTCGCTGATCTGGGATTCAACGCTTACCGTTTTTCGATCGAATGGGCTCGAATCGAGCCGGAGAAGGGATTCTTTTCGCGTGCCGAACTTGAACACTACCGCCGCATGCTGGAGGCATGCCACCGGCGCAGTTTGACTCCGCTAGTCACCTATAACCACTTCACGCTGCCACGGTGGTTCGCAAATGAAGGAGCATGGGAGAATCCAGAGTCGTCCGAACTGTTTGCGCGTTATTGCGAGAGGTCCACAGCGCACCTTGGGGATCTGATCGCGTACGCAGCGACTTTCAACGAACCGGACATTCCTTACCTGTTTCATTGGATGACTCTTCCGAACGCGCCTGCGGGGACTGACCTCGGCGGCATCATGGCAGCGCAAAAAACCGGGCTACGGCAATCGCTGAACGCTCCGCAATTCAGCAGCTTTCTGATTGGCGACGCGGAGAAGACCCGCGAGAACATGATGACGGCACATACAAAAGCGAAGGGTGCCATCAAATCGGCTCGAAGCGGCCTGCCCGTGGGTTTGACGCTCGCGATGGAAGATGATCAGCCTGCAGGGCCCGACAGTCGCTTTGCTGAAAAACAGGCAGACGTTTACGGTCCCTGGCTGAAGCTCGCGAAGAGCGATGATTTCATCGGCGTACAAACCTACACGCGCCAGAGACTCGCATCAAAGGCCCTTCCACCGCCCGAAGGGGCCGAACTGACGCAGATGGGATACGAATTCTATCCTGAATCGCTGGAGCACACGGTCAGGTTCGCGAGCAAGGAAACAGGCGTGCCGGTGATTGTTACAGAGAACGGCATTGGCACCGAGAATGATGGTCGCCGAGTGGAATACATCCAGCGGGCGCTAGCCGGGTTGAAGCGTTGCATCGATGATGGCGTCGATGTGCGTGGATATATTCATTGGTCGCTGCTCGACAACTTCGAATGGATCTTCGGCTACACGCCGAAATTTGGACTGATTGCGGTCGACCGTGCAACTCAGAAACGCACCGTAAAGCCAAGCGCAATCATGCTGGGAAATATCGCAAAGAACAACGTCTTGTGAGCACTTCACAGCGGAAGCACTATGAGTTTGGGGAGAGCCGAGCGAAGCGAGTGGTGGCGGAGCCAAACTCAAATTCGTGCAATGCGAAGCCGCAGATTCCCGAGATTCGTTTTTTGCAGTCGCAGCATGCCCTTGCTGTTGGTCCGCAAGCGCAGCATATCGGCGAGAACTCCGGGTAAGACCGCTGAGGGCGACGACGAAACATTGGGGCCGGTGAAACTAAGCTCGTAGACCGTATCCGGCAACAGGCCGCACGCGATGAGCGAATCGCACGCAAGATCCGGCAACGATACTTCCCCTCCCTGAGAAGGAGTATCCGTCGCAGAGAATAAGACGAAGGGGCCAGCCTCCGAGGCGGCGCCTAGTAAACCAACTCCGTCGATCAACTCGATGCGTTTTTTGCCAGAGGCGCCAGCACTACCAATCTCAAACACGTGAAGAAAAAAATCTTCCTCGGCGGGGATGGACGGGGACACTTCGATGCGCCAGGCGCCGGGCACAACGTTTTTTCGGTTCGAAGGGGAAATCCTGGAAAAGTCCTCGCCCCAAAAAGTCTTCCACATGTGCTGAAGCTTCGGATCCTGTGGCAACGGTCCGCCCTCCTGCGGTTCCAACGGCCAATTTTCGCCGCTGCCCCAGCGACCGCCGTGGTCATCGCCTGGACTGTAGAACTCATGCTCCGGGCCCCCGCGACGTGTGACGACCCGCTCACGCGGTAGTAGAGAATGCACCAGCAACTCTCCCGAGCCTTCGTGAAACCGGAAAGTCGAAGCATTCTTGAATTCTTTTGCTCCCGGTACTCCGTGCGGCGCGTCTTGGTCTACGCTCGGTTCGTTGACGCCGTGGAGCAGCCATGCTTTTTTGAAAGATGGGTGCGCGCTGACGACTCGATCGAAGACGAAGAGCACGTCCTGCTCCGGTGCATAGAGAACTTCGCGTGTGAATTTCTTCAGCTTTTCGCGCGAATATGCGCCGCTGGCATCGCCCATTGCGTAATGGTATTGGCCGGGCACACAATCCACTACGCGCATCGAGCCCAGATTCCACAAATCGCGAGTCCTCTGGAAATCCTCCGGGCTGCGGATACTGTTCCAAAAGCGGGAGGAGTCCATACGCTGCCCGCCATCGTTTGCCGCCGCCAGGAGATTCTGCGACCAAAAGAATTTTTCCGCCGGATCGTAGATCAGTATCGAATTATGAGCGACCGTGCGCCGGTAGTAGTTGAGATAGTGCGGGCTCTCGCTATCGGTGTAATCAGCCCCGCTGTCGATTGCCAAATAGCCGCCGTGATAGATCGTGATCTGGTTCTGATCGAGATGCTGATGTTTCGCCAGGTAAGGCCCGCAGTCGAATTCAATCCAGGTGGAGTCCGGCTTCCATCCAGTGCGCATAACGAGATGTCCTACGCCTGAAAAATAATGCTGCCGCGGCAACTCGCTCTCGCGGGCAAGCGATGGATCGCGGGGTGTGACTTCAGGGTCGTCCCAAAGGAACTCCAGAACTGGCAGCGTCCATTGCTTTGGGAAGAAGCCACTGTGGCGCAGGAGCCACGCGCTGTACGGATCTTTGAATCGGTTGACGGCGTAACCAAGAACGGAAGTGTCACGCGAATCCAGAATTGGATATTCGTTGTCACCTTCGCGCGAGGGCGTCCCATCGGGGAGCAGCTTGTAGAGGTAAGTGTTTCCAATATTGCGAAACACGGAGTAGTGGTGCGCGGGATCTACCCCAGTCTTCGTGCGTTGTATTTCAGCGAGCAAGGTCAGGCTGGCCCATGTGATCCGCATGTAATCCATGGATTCGTGATAGCTACCTTCGGGCGAGACCACATTCGTTGTTTGCAGAACGTTGACCAGGCACTGCTCCACCTGCACACGCCACGAACTGCAACGATTGTTGCAGCCAGCGAAGCCCTCGAGTGCCGCGGAGACGAACGCAGGTAACGCGAGATAGCGCACAGCATAATTGTGGTACGAGTAGTTGCCTGGGTCGGCGAAGTCTGGACTCTGAAGCATCGCCGACGCCCCCTCCATCAACTCATCCGCAATCCGATCCTGTAAGGCAGGCTCGAAGCCGCGATATCCAGAAAGCCAATCGAACGCTAGCGACCAGCGTGCGTAGTCAACCCAAGATCGCGAAGGCTTTACGCCCTTACTGATATGGCCTGCGCGCATGGCTGCCAAGGCTCTATCTGCAAAACTTTCCTTCCCGGTAAGTTGCCACGAGAGAGCCCATCCCTCCATATCTTCGGAAGGACGCATACCACGGGCGTATCTTGTTTTCAGCAAAGCCAAACCGGTAAAGGGATCGGTGGCGGAGATCAGCAACCGAGGGCGCTGGGCGGCGAGTTCAGTGCTGCCTTTTGAGACCGCGAAAAGAATTGACGCCGCCACGCCTGCCATGAAGTCGCGTCGCTTCATTCTTGAATAGCTCCTTCGACCGCAGAGTTATGCCTTCGTGCGGATCAGGCTGAGAAGTGGCTCCCTTTTTACACGCCGGCGCAAGTAAACACAAGTAGTCGCAAGTAAAAGCTACATACACCTTCCCGAGCCGCGGGCCGAAAGGATTCGATTCGATGTTCTGAACCCTCGTTATTACTGGCTTTTAGATGAGTTTAGGCCGAGAATCACCAATTCTTGGTCGCTTTCTTTTATTTTCCCTGAATGCGGTGTATAAATAGCTGGGATGCAATGTACTCTCCCGCAGGGGATGCCACTTCAATGACCAGAAGAGACTCACGTCTCTTGGCGGAGCAACGCCGGCGCAAGATACTCGAACTTATCGAGCAAAAAGGACAGATCACCGTACGGGAACTGGTGGAGCGGTTTGCCGTTTCCTCAGTGACCGCACGGGGAGACCTGGATGCCCTGTGCTCACAGGGCATGGCGGTTCGATCTCACGGCGGAGCGGTACGCAAGTTGGATGTCAGTCCGGACCCGCCCTCAGACTCAACAGAGGTACAGCGCTATACAGAGGTGGCTCGTCTTGCAAAAGTCAGCATGACGATGGTTTCACGTATCGCAAATGGAAGCGTCAAGGTCGACCCTTCGGTGCAGGCAACCGTGCTAGCGGCCGCTCGAAAATTAGGTGTACCTTTGACCGCTGGTAAGAGAAATCGCACAATCACGTTCATACTAGGCAACCGGGACACGGTTAACGAGTTCCAGTCGAAAGTGCTACTGGGTGCGGAGGTGTACTGCGCGCAGCATGACTGGGACCTGCACTTCATCAGTTTCCGTGGTGAATTGAACGCACCGCTGGGCAGCGTGCGTCTTCCTGAGGCGCTGATGCGATCGAATCGACCGAGTGGCGTTATTCTTACGGGCACACATTCTGTCAGTATTCTGGCCGCGCTTTCAGAGAGGAAAATTCCATTCTCTGTAGTAGGAAACAACATTGTCGGTGATTGGCAGCCGGAGCAATACGACTGCGTTTTCACGGATGATGTCCGGGGTTCGACTGACATCACCCGCCACCTCATCCTCCAAGGTCACCGGAACATCTGGTACATCGGCAATCAGCGTCTTCCCTGGTTCGCGCGTTGTGCCGCGGGTTACCGGCAAGCCATGAAGGAAGCGGACCTTGAACCCCGCTTCAGCGAGATCAGTTCGGAAGATCGCGAACTCGGATATCTCGCAGTGAAGGCCCTACTGGCTAGTGGAGAGAGGCCGACCGCGCTTTTCGCGGGCACGGATCAGGCGGCGTCCGGCATATACCAGGCATTGCAGGAATCTGGAATTCGAATTCCCGATGACATCAGTGTTGCAGGATTTAATGACACCATCGGCGAAGTACTGCATCCGGGACTTACAACGGTGCGCGAATTTCCTAAGGAGCTGGGCGGCCATCTAGCCGAATTTGCACTGCGACGGATTCACGAACCAGACCTGCCTCCCCAGCAACTTATAATGCCGACCGAACTGATTCGCAGGGAGAGCGTGCGGCAAGTTTCACCTGGCCACGCAGTGCTGACTTCCGTTCACCTTCACGAACACGTGCTGTGAGACCCAGCGCCAGAACGTTTCTTCGGAGCCTATCCAGACGCCAGAGCAGAACACTTCTTTGCGTCATGGTGGTGGTCTGGACAGCCGTAAGCGCACTAGGCGAATCGACTCCGCCGCCGGAGGCATTCTCGGTTTTGCCAGTGGCTCAGAGCGGTCCGCAGATCACGCCCTATCTTCAGTATCAAACTGACTTGGCTTGGCGCGAAGACGCAATAAGGATGAGGATCTGGGGCGGGATTCGCACGGAGCAGGATCTGCTGCGCGTGCAGATGGAAATACGTCAGAAGCTTCTGACCATGCTCGGAGGATTGCCGATGAGACGAACTCCGCTGCACCCGCACATCACCGGACGCATTGCAATGGACGGCTTTCATATTGAAAAGCTGGTCTTCGAAAGCCTTCCGGGCATATACGTGACTGGGCTTCTGTACGTGCCTGACGATCACAATAGCACTGAACAAACGAAGCATCCTGCCGTCCTAGTCCCAGCCGGCCATGCAGAGAACGGGAAGGCGCACTATCAGGCGCTTTGCCAGAGACTGGCGCAGCGCGGCTATGTGGTCATTACTTGGGATCCCGTGGGCCAGGGGGAGCGCAGCCAGTTCTGGAATGCGAAGGCGGGTAAGAGCCGCTACAACCGGATCTGCGCTGAGCACGCCGTGCTCGGCAATCTGGCTTATCTGGCGGGCACAAACCTGGCGCGTTGGGAAATCTGGGACGGGCTACGCGCCTTCGACTACCTGCTGACGCGTCCAGAAGTCGATCGCGAACGCATTAACGTTACAGGTACCAGCGGAGGCGGCTTTCAAGCCATACACATCGCCGCGCTCGAACCTCGCATCAAGGTAGCCGCCATCTCCTGCTACATCACCTCGTTGCCGATGCGAATTCATAATCGCATTTTCAAGGACCCGGACAGCGATCCTGAGCAGGATCTGTACGGGATGATATCGAAGGGGATCGACCATGCCGGGCTCTTGCTGCTGATGTATCCACGACCGGTTTTCATTGCAGCGGCGACGCTCGATTTCTTTCCCATTGAGGGCACGCATAAGACTTTCCATGAAGTATCCACGTTGTATAGCCGTTTCGGTCATCCGGATCGCATCGCCATGGCGGAGGGTTATCACGGGCATCAGAACTCCGAGGCAAATCAGAAGGCGGCGTTTGAATTTATGGATCATTTCAATCAGTTGCCGGAAAGGCACGCGCTCGCGTCGGCCAACGACTTGAATGAAGAAGCTGTGCAGTGCACACGCACGGGCCAGGTAATGCTGGATTTCGAAGATGCACGGTCAGTTATGGATCTGATCCGGGACTACTACACAGAACATCAAACAAGAGCAGTTCAATCGATCCGGCAGCTCTATTTTGGCGGCAACTATCCTGGCATCTCAAGCTGGCACATCAGTCAATTTAACGGCACAGCTCCGGGCGAGAAGGAAATTGCATGGGAGAGTGCAGGGAGCTCGCGGTTCGAAGACACCTCGATCGATCGCTACGTTTTGCGTCACAGCCGCAGCCTCATGATGCCCCTTGTACACATCCACCGAACAGCGAGCCACAGTAGCCGGTGGTTGCTATGGTTCAGCAAGAATGGCAAAGCGGGCGTAAACGACTGGACCGAGATGAGAAAGTACCTGGATGCGGGCTTCGACATAGTCTCTTTCGATTTTCGCGGGCTTGGCGAGACGCGGATGCCCTACAAAGCAGTGTCCGAAGACGATCCCTCTTTTGCGCAGCTCGATTTCGACCGCGCGTACGTCAATCCGCTCTCGAGCGTATTAGCGGATTACGTTTACAATTCGCTCTTAACCGGCAGACCCTATTTCTTGCAGATGATGGAAGACGCTGAGATCGCAGTTCGTTTCTCTCGTTTAGAACTGCATGCGGAAGATTTTTCTGTGGCGAGCGACGAGGAAGGATTCACGCTGGCGAGTGCAGTTGCAGAAGCACTGCCGACCGTCAAACAAATGCCAGGCCCCGGTGGGGCAAGCATGAAGTGGTCAGATCTTGTACTCCAGAAGCGCGAACAGTGGCCCATTCAGTATCTGCTGCCGGGCGGTGCATACATCCACTAGATAGTCTGAAAGGCGATCACCGCCCGCTTCATCTTCCGCTATATCTCGCGCACAAGTCCGAGTTTCGTTGCCCGCGTGTTTCGAACCAGAAACAGGACGAGGATCATGCCTATGAAGGGCACAAGTCCGGCCACGATGATGATTGTGTCGAAGGAATGTGTGGCCAGCGACTGGTTCGCATCGGAGAAGTAACCGACCAATTTGAATGCGATGATCGTCCCGATGCCGGCGGTCATGCCGCTAAGTCCACTGACCGAGGCCACGGAGTCGCTCCGGTAGAGGTCGGAAGGCAATACGTTGGCAATGGTCGAGAACGCGGCATAGCAGAACGTTGCCAGAGCAAAGAGAACAGTGATCAGCGCAAGATTGACGGTAAGAACGGTGGGTATGAGCAAAGTCACTCCAAATCCACCGAAAACTACCAGAGCCTTGCGGGCGGCGCCCAGAGTCCAGCCGCGTCGAATGAGGTATCCGGACGTCGCTCCCCCGAAGAAATTACCGAGATCCGCGGCGATGAAGGGGATCCAGATTGCGATCAATCCGCTCTTGAGCGGAATCCCCTTCGCCACCAGATAAATGGGAAACCAGTCTGCAATGAAGAACCAAACGGGGTCGGTGAAAGATCTCGCAATGATCACTCCCCACGTTTGCGGAAGCTTCAGGAGATCGACCCACGTGGAGCGAGGCTTATCGAGCGCGGCATCCGTAGCGGCGGCATCCGCGAGGATCATCTGCCGCTCTTCATCACTCACTCGTGGATGATCTTTGGGCAGGTGGTACGCGCGACGCCATATCAGCAGCCAGAGGAAACCTAGCATTCCGGGAATTGCAAAGGCTGGACGCCACCCCCATCGGCTGTAGATTGCGAATACGATGAAGGGGGCAACCGCTCCTCCAATGGATGAACCGCTGTCGAACAGGGCTGTGGCGAGAGCTCGCTCACGTTTCGGAAACCACTCCGAAACAGCTTTCGTGGCGCCCGGCCAGTTAGCAGACTCCCCAGCGCCGAGAAGAAATCTGAACGTCGCGAAACTGTAGAACCCACCGGCTAGAGAGGTGGCCACCGACACGATCGAGTACCAGAGAACGGAAAAGGTGAGCCCTCTCCGGGTACCAACGCGATCCATCAGCCTCCCGCAGACGCTCTGGCCAATCGAGTACGCAATGCGAAAGCCGATGAGCAAATTCGCATAGTCCGAATTCGTCCAGTGGTAGAGCTGTTTCAGGTATGGAGAGAGCAAGGAGAGGGTCTGGCGGTCGACGTAGTTAATTACCGTCGACGCAAAGAGCAACGCCCCGATCCACCAGCGCAAGTTGCGAATGGGCCGCATGTCCAGCTCAGTGACTTGCGCAGACGCAGGCATACTTTGCCAGACTATGGCTGGGTGGAGACCCCCGGAGTTAAGAGCGCAGCCGAATCCGTGTCGAGGTAGATAGTAGCATTTGGGTGGGTCCGCAGGATCGACGCTGGCATCATGGGGCTAATCTTGCCCTCAAGGCACTCCTTAACCGCACGTGCCTTCCGCGTGTCCGGCACGACGGCGATGATTTCCTTAGAGCACAGAATTTGCTGCACGGACATTGAAATCGCTTTCATGGGTACGTCCGAGAGTGTCGAGAACCAACCTTCATTCACCTGCTGCTGGCGGCATGCCTCGTCCAGATTAACTATGAGATATGGGTCCATGACTTGAAAGTCCGCAGGCGGATCGTTGAAGGCGAGGTGCCCGTTCTCTCCGATTCCGGCAAAGAGAATATCCACTGCTTTGGACTGGAGTTCCGCCCCAATTTTCGCAACCGAACCTCGTGGATCACCGTCGCCGTCCAAGAGGTGATATCTGATCATTCCGACTTTGTGAATCAACCTCTCGAAGAGGTATTTGCGAAAACTGGCCGGATGGGTAGAAGGCAAGCCGACGTATTCGTCCAGGTGAAAAAGCTCGACGCGTTGCCAATCGATACCGGGCGCGCTGGTCAAGGCATCCAAAAATTCAAACTGAGATGCACCAGTCGCAGCCACGAGACGGACGCTTCCTTGATCGGCGAGCGTCCGCCGAAGAGCGCGCGCCGCATGATTAGCAGCTGCCTGGCCCAAAGAGTACTTGTCTGCAAGAACTTCTATCTTAATTTGCAAAACCGGGTTCATTTCGCCTCGTCATTTCTTAGTCCATATTCCTAGTTGCGACGCACTCCGTGCCCCTTCGATCGGCCGAGTGCAACGGCGTCATTGGAGCAATGGCGCGTTTTCGGCGCGCGCGATGCGCGTGAAGTGGTACGCCAGCATCCGGTCGGGGAGCAGGAATGCTTTCTGGAAGTTTTGGTCTGCTTCCTGCTGGTTGCCTAGTGCGCAAGCGAGCGCGCCCGCAGTGTAGTCCCACCAACTGGTATAGCTGCTCGTGTCGCTGCGGCTCTTTGCCTCTGCGAGAGCGGCTTCAAGGCGCTGGCGCCATTGCTTCGCGTCGAAATCCGGTCGTCTCTGCGCTGCCCGCCAGGCCCACAACATTTGATCAGGAGCGGAAGCCAGAGACGCCAGTTGGAATTTCTTTGCGGCCTCCTCCGGTTTGGCGCAGGTGGCGTAAGCAGCGCCCAATTGATAGTTCGTCCGCGCAGATTGCAAAATGGGTTCGAGGCCGTCATGTGTAAATGGAAGATCGGGGACCGGCGCGCCCAAGTGCTCTGCCAGAACGAGAGCATCCGCGCAGTGACCGTCTTTAGCCGCTGCGAGCATCCTTTGCAGTTCGACTTCAACCCAAACCTGGCGAACGTTGGTCCCGCCTTCTTCGCGCGGAAAGAAGCGGTTATGGAACAGACTCTCGGCGCGCTGAAAATCGCCGGCCTCAGCCAGGTTGAGAATCAATTCGAAGACAAGGCTAGACGGCGCATCCGCGAGATTCGGGAATTTCTCGAGAACCTGCACTCGTTCACTGGCTGATTTCGACAACAGGCTAAGCGCCTGGTCCGCGGCCAGGTAAACGGTGACATTCGTGGCGTCGCTCCGGAGTCCGTCCCGAAAAGCGGAGAGCGCTTGCTCAGCATCGTGCTTCTCGTGCAGCAGAGTCAGACCCAGGCTCGCGTCGAGTACGGGAATCTGTGGGTTCGATTGACGGGACCGCCGCCACTCTTCAAGCGCTAAGTCCGTCAAACCGCGGGAGAAATGTAACGTGCCCAATAAATATTGCGCCGTAGCATCCTGGGGATTTGTGCGAACGACACTACTTAGGACTGTGAGTTCTTCGGCCGAGTTGGGAAAGACATAAGACGTCGAGAGTTTCGACGCCGCCTTGTAGTCGGATACTCCCGATTGTCCGAGACGCTCGCGGCAATATCCGCGGAAGTACGCAATCATAGGATGCTTGCCGGGGGGCAGCGCGCCTACTTCAATCTGATCAAGCTGCGGCGATGGATAATCTCGAGAGAGCACCATCAACGCCCGCCCGTACAGGCCGAGACGCATGTATTGAGCGGCAAGATTCAGGACGCGAATTGAGTCATTTCCAAGCTGTTTGAGGTTGGGCTGCTCGAGTTCTTCGCTGAAAAGATAGCTCAGCGGAAAACGGGTGATTCCCTGCCGCGCCAGCATCTTCCCTTCCTGCACCTTGCCGGACGCGATCTTTACCGCGACCAACTCTTCGATCGCACGCACGTCATCGGGTGCGGCGCGGACCGCTTCGCTGAGATGATGCTCGGCTTCATCTAGATTGCCATTTCGCGCCGTCACTTCTCCCAGACGCAGCGCGGCAGCTGAACGATATCCCGCAAACCGCTGGGCGTCTTCGTATGACATCCGCGCACTGCGCGTTTCGCCGAGCCCATCGTATGCAATCCCAAGGTAATACGAAATTTCTGGATCAGAGGTATCGCGCGCGTGTACTTGTTCAAGGAATCTCTTCGCTTCGTCAAATCGCAGCAGGGTGGCGGTCAGTCGCCCAGCCGATTTCAAGGCTCCGAAGCTGCCGGGGAACCTACGAAGTGTTTCTTCGTAGGTGTCGAGCGCTTGAAGATTTTTTCCGTTCAGCTCAAGGTCCTTTCCGAGCTGAATCCAGTCATCGCATGTTCTCTGGTCTGGATCGGGTGTACGGTAGGCAGACTGGGGACCAATCTGAATTTCAGACTCCGGAGTCCAGTCATATTCGCCCTCGGTCTGGCGGATCAGGACCGCTCCCAACGCGTCGCGAATTTCGAGAGTGTAGTTCGCCTGTGAATCGGAAAGGGGCAGGTTGTGGTTCCACGCACGTTCTGGAACGAGATCAAGTTTCTCACTGAACAACCGCTTGGCACCGCTCACAATCGAAACCGTTGCGTTAGGAAGCTCACGGTTGGTGTTGAATCCGACGACCAACGCATCGCCATGGCGCGCAAGGCTTAGTACCCCCGATAGATTGGCGCGCGAAATGCCGCCAAGCTCCCGAACCGGCATCCAATACTCCGAGAAGTGGATAGACTGCCGCGGTGCCAGGAAAGCATACGTCTCTTGGTTGCGAAACAAGCCAGCCTGGATTTCAACGTATGCACTGCCGTCATCGGAAAGGGCCTTGCGCCAGTCCAGTCCCTCTTCGTCCACGCCCCAGGACCAGATTTTCTTGGCGGGTACATCTTCGTACTCGGCGAAGTGCACGGTACCGGTTCTGGTCGCAGGGTGCCAAACGCCCATAAAACCCTCGCGGGTTCCGTGCGCGAAAAGTGATACGGCACCGTGAACATGATTGCGAATGACGCTCAAATCGTGGCCGTCCGCATCAACGGGCCAGCGAACGACTTCCGTGAAACCATGGCTTGCTGCAAAGCGCATTGGGTAGACAATCTGCGAATCGTCCGAAACTCGAGCCGCGGCATTGTTCCACCAATAGAAACGATGCCTGAAATCGCTGCGATTGCTGAGCGTCACGCGCTCTTCCAGGAGCGTTGACTTGGGGCGAAGCATCAACTCAACCGTCCACTCCATTCCATAAACGCGATCAATGTTGCCCACAATCACAGAGGCGCTGCCGTCCGGATTGTTATGGAAGGCAAAATCGACTGGCGACATGCTGACCCAGTTGTGGGACACAGGAAAATTGAACTCGATCCCGAAAGCCGCCCATGCCCCGCGATACCCCACAGCCGCCTTCTTGATAGCGGTGTTGTTGTAGAACATCGACTGCCCCGAGATCTTGTCAAAGCAGGTATAAAGGTGACCGCCGATGTCAGGCAGCACTGAGCATTTCAGGTATTCATTCTCCAGATAAATGGCACGCCAGTCGCGATTCACTCGGCGGCTCGTCAGATTCTCCCGCAGCACATACGGATAATTGAACTTGTTATTGGTGAACTGATCGAAAGGAGGGTTCGGATCGGGCATTCCCTCTTCGTAAGTGGGCAGAGTGAGCGTCCCTTCCGACACACGCACTTGCGCCCGCGACAGCGTTGCCAGGGTCAGGACGAGAAAAACATTGAAGTACCGTCGCATTTAAATCCGCAATATCCGGGCGGAGTTCTCGTAATACACCTTTTTAAGGATCGCCTCCGGCAATCCAATTCCGTAAATCCTCCAGCGGCCCTGCGGCGGGATTTTCGCGGGAGCGTAGTCGAAGTATTCATCTTCGGTTTCGAGGAAACGAAAATAGATCTCGTACAGCTTGTCGTTGAAGACCTGCTGCGGGAACTCGTCGCCATGCGGGGTCGCATCGGTCCCGAACAGAATCCGGTCCTGATACTTATCGAAGAACTTACGCGCAGTTCTCGGCTGGCGGCCCAGTTCTCCGATACGGGCGGCGACGTCAACGAACATGTTTGGATAGCGTTCCAGATTTTCTGAGACGTCCTGCAAATCTTCGGCGAAGTTGCCTACGTGCAGGACAACAAACTGCGTCCTGGGATGTCGAGCGATGACCCGATTGCGAGCGGCAAGCAGTTCTTCGTTGCTGGGAAAGTCTCCGCCGTAGAAGGACCAGTCCGGATGGTTATTTAGTTCCTCATATCGCTCGTTAAAGCGATCGGTGGGCGTAAAGAATGCGAATGGATCTGAAACATGAATCGCAACAGGCATGTTCAGTTGCCCACATGCATCCCACATGGGATCAAAACGTGCGTCATCAATTTTCACCAGCGAACCCGAGGTGATGTTTTCGCGGAGGTAGAGTCCCAAGGTTTTGAGAATCTTCAGGCCCCGCCCCCCGTCCCGATGCGCTCGCTCGATAGCCTGTGCCTGTAGCTTCGGGTAATCCGGCCGCTTGAAACTTGAATAGGAGGGCTCGGTGAAAGTGTAGAAGCGGCCAGGATACGCGCGGTCGTATTTGTCTACGGCTTCGGCGAGACCCTGATCGTAGCCACCAGTCAGGTTTACCATGGCCCGAATGTTCTTGCCGTCCATCACCGTCAGCAGTTCCGCAGGAGTACCCAGGTATTGGCGATCGGGCGAGAGTTCAACACCCTTCTCCGATTTTGTCGAGCCCGAGAGGTGCGTATGAAAGTCAATGAGCGAAAACCTGGCGCGCGCGACATGCGTCTCATGCACGCGCAACATGCTCTTGGGCTCGTACTGCGATAGATCCAGAGGTTTGGGTGCCGCTGGTCGTTCGGTTTGACCATCTGCCATGAGCGGAACAAGATGCGACACTCCGGCCACCAAGCCGGCTCCATAGAGCCACTGGCGGCGGTTCATCGAGAATGCTTTGCCATTATCCATTTCTCACCGACCGGGCTGCAGCACCGGGGTGGCAATATCGACTGGCCGATCCTTGCCATCTACGGAGCCGTGCCAGACACTACCGCCAAATGTCGTCACATAAATCTGATTAGAATCGTGAGGATCCGGGGTGACGCGGTGGGCCCATTTGAAGTTGAACCCCGGAAGACGATCCCAATGCTCTCCGCGATCGGCTGATCGCCACAGAGAAGATTCGAACCCGGCAGCGTATAGGATTTTCGAGTTGTTCGGATCGATGGTCACGTCGTACACGTGCTGGTCTCGATGCAATACTGAGCGCCAAGTCTTGCCAGCGTCTTCCGACAGATAGACACCACCGCCTTCGCCGTGTTGGCCGGCAGCCCGCGCCCACGCAGCAAGATAAAGCCGCTGCGACGACGCGGGATCAACAGCAAAACCATTGGGCGCGTTGACGCCAGATGGAAGTGCAACCGGCTCCCAATGTTCGGCGCCGTCCGTTGAGCGATACAGAGCGCCATCGCCGCTATTCCCGATGCTACCGTCTTCTGAACGTCGCGCTAGAAGCACATAAAGGGTTCCGTCGATGCCCCGGGCCAATCGCCACGCAAATGGTTCAGACTGGCTGAGCCCGTGGTTTTTCAGTGTCCAGGTACGTCCGCCGTCCACGCTCTTGTACACTCCGCGCCCAAACCCGGCAACGTAGAGAACACGCGCATCCACAGGGCTGGTGGGATCGAGCAGAATGTGGGTCGCGGCGGTGGGTTCCATTCCGTCGTTCGATTTCGTCCACGTCTTGCCACCATCGTCGCTGCGGCAAACTCCACCTTGATAGGTTTTGACTGAAGTACGGCGCCACATCTTTGGGCGCGGCAGGTCATGCGTACCGCTGTTTACGCTCCATACGCGTCCCTTGACCTGGGGATCGAACACCATCCAGTAGGTCGTATTCGTCCACTCGTCAGGTACTCCCACGGTCGCACTGGTCCAGGAGCGCCCTCCATCCTCACTGCGGAAAGCTCCGATGTCCGTATAGCTGATGAACATTCGCTTGGAGTCGAACGGATCGAAATGTACTCCGTAGGTTGTCGTCACATCCAATCCGACTGTGGTCCACGCGGAATCGCCCACTCTCCGCGAATACACGGCATCCCATGTGACACCGCCATCGCTGGTGCGCATTGTGCGTCCAAGATCGGTAGCGTAGCTAAAATTCGCGTCCTGGGACGCAACCGTGATGTTGAGCGGGTTCTCGCCCCACGTAACGCCGAACCTTGGTGTGATCCACGCGTCGTGTACGTTCTTTGCGGGTTCAGCAGACTCTTTCCACACCAACTGCCAGTCGCGTCCTGCATTGGACGTTTTTGCTACACCCATCCACTTTGTGCCGTCTAGCGCCAGATCAGAGTAGGAAGCATAGGCAACTTCCGGATGGTGCAGGCTAGTGGCAACAGCACGGACCTTCGCCCCACTTCTCGACAGACTTGCCGCCCTGAAGCTCGATCCTCCGTCCACAGAAACGAAGAGGCCACTTTCAGAGGCCAGATAGATCGTAGGGCTAGCAGCCGCAGAGAATCCCAGTGAAACATCCGTAGCAGAGCCTGGCAAATTTAAGTTGCGGGCACCGGCTTCGTTCACAACAGCTATCGCATTGGTGGCTCCGACGTAGAGAGTTCTGGACTTTTCAGGCGAGGCCGGATCGACCCAGACGTGTCGAGCCCCTGCCGGGAGATCAACTTGTTTCCGCCAGGTCTTTGCGAAATCTCTGGACAGAAATAAGGCCGGATGCTCCTTCTCGCCGGCTACAAGATAGAGGACCTTCGAATCTTCTGGATCGATAGCCATCGCATGTATTTGGCCCAAAGGATCAGAGGACGCGACAATGGTCTCGTCAGCGTGATCAGAATTCATCTTCACGCCCTGAACCGCAGAGGGCGCAGGTGAGACCAGGTTCCAACTCTGCCCTGCGTCAACGCTGCGCCACAGCCCGGTCGCGTGTGCGTAGATCGTTTTCGGATCTTTTGGATCGAAGACAAAAAAGTTCACAACCCCCCGAAGGTTGAACATGCGCCAGGTACGGCCACCATCGTGAGTGATATAAGAGCCGGTCATATCACAGGAGACCAGCACCGTATTCGGATCGTGGGGACTGATCGTTGGGTTGAACATCGCGCCCCCGCCACCTGGGCCGATCACCCGAAAATTCCCCGGCCGCTGTGCCCAGCTTGTGGCAAAGCAGAGAAGAAAGGCGAATGTAATCCCAACTAGATTCTTGAATTTCATTTGTCGGCCCGGGAGCGATGGCCCGCGAAGCTCTCGCTCTTCACGGGCCATCTCCTTGCAACCCACCGGTTCTAGAAAGTCACTCTAAGCCGCAACCGGATCGTGCGACGGCTGTCGACGCCCTCTTGCGGGAACGTGGAAAACGTGCGAGCGAAGTCTGGATTGGGATTAACGTCCTCAATCGCGGGCATTAAGGTAGCAGGATCGATCTGGACATCGAATCCACCCAGATAGGAGAAGCTGCCGTCCCCGAAATCCTGGTTCGGCATGCGAATCGGGTGATTAAAAATGTTGTCGACGTCAGCACCGAAAGTAGCAATCACTCGCTCTCCGAAGTTGAAGTCTTTGTGCAATCCGAAATTAACTCCCCAACCTCCGGGACCCCATAAGAGGTTCTTTCTGGCAACGGCAGCATTTGTGAATACATCCGCCCCCATAGGAGGAGGTGCAAATGCATCTGGATTGAAGATCTGGTCGCCAGCACGCTGTTTGTAGTTGCCGACCAGCAGCGGCCGATAGCCGATGAAATCATTGAAATCGCCGAGCGCGTCGATCGATTCGGATGCGATGTTACCCGGCCCCACCATGCGCGCACCGTTGCCGCAGTTGTCACAGGTCCAGTAAGGTGTGAAAGCTGTGCCACTCTTGGCGAACATCTGGAAGGTCGTTTGCCATCCGCCAAATACAGCGTCCTCCCACTTGGATATTCCGCGACCAAACGTTCTATTCCGTCCAAAGGGCAGGTCGTACACGCCGTAGAAGACAAAACGATGGCGTGAGACCCAGGCATCCTGGGTGTAATCCAGTTGCGGCTGGAATGGATTGTACGGAACGCCTCCGAGGCTGGAATTGCCCTGGTCGATGCCGGTGGATTTTTGATCGGTGTAGGTATAAGACGCGTTGAACATGAATCCAGCGTTGTAGCGTCGTTCGACCTGCGTCTGAAATATGTTCGCCTGGCTATGACCATAGTTGCCATACGTGAGCAGGTAATCGCCCAGACCAGGGTAGGCGAGACGTGCATAGTCTGCTGGCGTTGGGAGGCAATCTCCGTCGTCCGGAGTACAAGGGGTCAGACCATCGCCAACGGTTGTGCCCCATGGATTGTTACTGGGGGCAATTTCATTCAGGTCGATACCACCAATCAATCCGCTCGCATGGGTACCGAGATAGGAGAGGCGTACCGCAGTCTTCATCCCCAACTGCCGTTCGAAGGTCGCATTGAATTGCTGAACGAGGGGAGCGTGCAAACCTACGGGCACGGCGTTAATCGAGATAGCGCTGGAATCGAGTACCACGTCGCCCCCCGTCATCGGGGTGGGCCACGGTTTTAGCGGCGGATTCACCGTCCCAGTTTCCTTTGTCAAGGCCTGGTTGAAACCGTTCGTGGAAATGGGATCGCGAATTCCCTGCGCAGCCGAGGTGGGAAAGTAGATTCCATATCCTCCGCGGATCACTGATTTTTCCCCAATACCCCACGCGAATCCGACACGGGGAGCGAAATTGTTCTTGTCGGTGCGGACAAGACCTCGGCCGACGCCGAGTCCTGACTGCGCCGCCGTGACCGTCGGGAGGGTGGCGGAAATTCTCGGATCCAGATAAGACAGAGTTTTGTCAGAGGAAACGATGAAGCGTCCAGTGTTGTTGTTAAATGTGGGATCGAAGTTCAGCAGGATGTCATGCTTGTCGGTCCATGGTGAGACCAACTCGTAGCGTACGCCAAGATTCAATGTCAGGTTCGGCTTCACCTTCCAATCATCCTGGAAGAAATATCCTTGCTCCCAATTGGTTACGTCCATATCCGGGCGCGTTTGGGCGATGTAGGTAACTCGATCCGGCGGCAAGCCCAGCAGAAAGTTGGTGAAGGCATCCGTGCTGGCTCCCGTGTAGGTCATGGTCCCCCGTGGATTCCCACGAGCTGACGAAAAACCGTCAAGGCCTTCGTTGTGCACGAAATCTGCGCCCATTTTTAGGTTGTGATTCTTGATTACCCAGGTGAGCGTGTCGCCAAAAGTCGCTAGATACTGGCTCTCCTGACGATCTGTATTCCGGTTGCCGCTCCGGTCGAAGGATGTGAAGCGGGAGCCGTAATTGATCACGGGGTGTCCGTGCGTGAGGAGTTCTGCTGGTCCTACGACCGCGCCGTATGCGTCAATCGCGCTCTGATCGAAGCCGATGCTGGATAAGAACCCTTGCAGGGTCGTGTTGCTATGCCGGAAAACAAATTCGCGATTGAAGCCTCCGCGGGCTTCATTGATGATGTTATTGCGAATGGTACGAACATAAGAACCGGAAAGGGTATGGGTTCGGCGGTCCTGCTGAGTAAGTCCGAGTCCCGTAAAGGGCGCTCTGACGGCCGAGCTACCACCGCTGAATTCTTGTACGTTGTAGACCCCGTACACGTGATCTCTATCGGAAAAATCGTGGTCTATCCGAAGTGTTCCCAAATCGCGTCGCGTGAGACTTGGCATCAGCGTCTGAAATAATTCCCCAATCCGACCGTTCGATGTATTGACCGCAATCGATGGATCGATCTTGGGAAAATACTTACCGATCAACTGCTGCACATTGGGATTCAGCAGCCGCGAGGGGATCGTAATGAACACCGGCCCGCAGCTAGTCGGATCCGTAGGATCCGAGCAGTAAGTCGTCGTATCGGTTGCGATTTCAGAGGGAGTTAGTTGACTGAAGACGCTTGATGCGTCGGGCTTGAGGGAATCGTCTAGAAGAGAAAAATCTCCAGTCCAGAATGATGGATGCGGCAATTTGTTGTCCGTTACTTGCACCGAATCGCGACTGTAATTGCGTTCGTACGCCATGAAAAACCAGGTCTTCTTCAGACCTGGAATGGGGCCGCCAAGAGAACCGCCGACGTCGTTGAAGTTGAAGTAAGGCGAAGGATAAGGATACAAAGACCCCTGGGCATCACGGATTCCCTGCTGATCCTGAATGGTGAGTCCGGCGAGAGCAGAGTTCTTGTTGTTGTAGAAAGCCGAGCCATGCAACTGGTTCGAACCGCGCTTGGTGGTGATGCGAATGCTAGAAATGCCAGCATATTCTGCGCTGAAATCATTGGACAGGACATTTAGTTCGCCGACTGCTTCGAGGGACGGCTCACTCGCGGAGGCTGATCCGTCGAGTGTGCTCGTGGACCGCTGCCCGTCGATCGTGAAGTTCGCGCCATAACTCTGGAATCCGAGAAACTTGAACGTGCCGTCGCCGGTGCCCTGCGTGATATTCGGGTTCAGGTAAAGGAACGAATACACATCCCGGCTGTCGCGCGGCAGGTCGAGAACCTCGCGGCTCGTGATGGTGTCGGAAATTGTCTGATCGGCGGTGTTGATCGTAGGAGCCTCAGTCGTCACCACCACGCTCTCGCTGGCAGCCAAAACCCTAAGAACGGCATTGGCATTGACAGTATCGCTGCCCGTCAGCACGATGCCCGTGATGTCGGCAGGAGTCATACCTTGAGCGGCGATGGTCACCTTGTACGTGCCTGACCGAAGTCCGAACATCTGATATTCGCCGTGAGGATTCGTTTCCGTGTGGCGTAGCGTGCCCGTGGCCAGATCTGCGATGGTCACGCTTGCGTTGGCGACGACTGCGCCGCTAGGGTCACTGACCGTTCCGCGAATTGTGCCGAGATCAGTGCCTTGTGCCAGCAGCGACTGCGCGCATCCAACGGTGATCGCCAGCGCCAGCGGAAGAACGAGATATTTTGCGAGGTGCATTGTGGTGACTCCTAGCCCGGGAAGGCTTTTCAATCAACGAGCTCTTTTAAACCAAAACAACAAGGGAAAGCAAGAAATAAATAAATTATCGAAAGTATTCGACAGTTATCGCAATCGCCGCTATAGCTGGAGGGGGTACAGGGTAAAGCTCGGAACCACCCGGCGAATGACTCCAGCTTCGGATGGAGAATCGGGCCGCAGTCCTTCCTGCAAGCACCGGAACAGCGCCAGTAACTGGCCGACAATCACATCCAGGACGGGTAGATACTCGTCCGCGAAGTCGGCGCAGTCGTAAGGAACTACTAAATCCTGCGCACAGGGAATGTTCCGGTAGACGTTATGGCCGGCAATGATGCGAGCTAGCCCAAGCCGCTTTTGATCCATCTCTTTGAGGACATCGGTCTCGTACGCTCGTACCGTCGGATCCGAGGACAGGAAGCAAACCACCAGCGTATCGCCATGTACGCTGCTCATAGGCCCGTGGCGTAATCCCAACCACGTTTCACACATAGTGGTAACCCGGCCCGCTGTCATCTCAAGCATCTTCAGCGCGGCTTCCCTCGCGGCCGCGAACCGGGCCCCACTGCCCAAGAACAGAGCACGTCGGAATGGCCTTCGCGCGAAGTTCGCCAACGCGGGCATTTGATTTTGTAGAAGGCTGGATGCGCTGCGTGACAGCGCAGAAACCACCGACGTGTAAGCCGCTACATCTTCCGAAAAGCCCAGAAAACCTGCGCCTATTACCATATTTGTAAAACTGCTAGTCATGACGAGGCTTTGGTCATTCGTGGCCTCATCCAGCGTGATGACCTGTACTTTCGGATCGTCATGGAAGATTTTGGCCAGACTGCCTTCCGGGTTGCACGTCAGAACCAGGTGGCGTGCGTCAGGCTCTAGCCGTCGGACCAGAGCGAGCGCACCAACGCTTTCGGGACTATCTCCGGAACGAGCTAGTGACACCATCAATGAAGGTTTTCCCACGGGCAACGCATACCGGCCACGCGTGAGCAACGCTCCGGCTGCCACCGACTCGACGTTGATCCCTAGACGCTTGCGAAGTGCCAGGCGCACGCAGTCGCCCGCATATTCCGAGCTTCCTGATCCGGAGAGCGACAGGCACGCAATCCCCTCGACCAGAGCGCGTAATTCTGCAGCGCGAGACTGCATCAGCTCAGCGGTACGAAGCCAAGTCGAAGGCTGCTGCGCGATTTCGCGGAAGGTATGGAAGTATCCCAGACGGCGCTGATCCTCGTCGCTTCTTCCGAGCATTTCCCTGGCGACTGGCTGGACTCCGGAGAGGCAGGCTAACCACTCGGCGTGCGACGGGGACGGAGAATGCAAAGGAATCGACATCGGAACAGCAATAAATAGAAAGCGATGTTACAGTAAACGAAAGTAAATGGAGAATCAAATGAAATCAGCAGAATCGGTCCGGGAAGATGAAGCCTCCCGGATTGAGGGGCTAAGGGCAATCCGGTGTAGCGCCATTTTGTTTGATCTTGACGGCGTCCTTATAGATTCCACTCCCGCTGTGGAAAGGGTTTGGGCCCGGTGGGCTATCGAACATGGCTTTGAACCTGATGCTGTTGTGGCCCACGCCCACGGCAGGCCTAGTTTGAGCACGGTCAGGCATTTTCTTCCCCACAACGATTACGAATTCGAAAATCGCGAGGTGGAGCGCAGAGAGATCGAGGATCTCGAAGGGATCGTCGTGCTGCCGGGCGCAGTGGAATTGCTGACAAGCATTCCTGCACATCGCTGGACAATCGCGACCTCATGCACTCGTCGCTTGGCGGAAGCTCGGCTGCGCGCCGCCGGGTTGCCCATCCCTCCGTGCATCGTTACGGCTACCGACGTGACCCGCGGCAAACCGGATCCAGAACCCTTTTTAGAAGCAGCCGCGAAACTCAACTTTCGTCCCTCCGAATGCGTTGTTTGCGAAGACGTTCCCGCGGGTGTTCTGTCCGGTAAAGCTGCCGGAGCACAGGTTGTCGCCCTTCGCACAACGTTTCCGATCGCCGAGTTGCGCGCGGCGGGAGCGGACTTCGTTGTTCATAGTTGCGCCGACATCTCTGTCGCCGAGAGTGCAGGCAGCCTGGCACTGCACCTCAGGTCCCTTAACATGTAAATTGCTGTTGACTATTCGTCCTAAGAAGGAATCACCGCTATGCGTCGCAGAGACCTCCTGAAAAGCGCGGCACTCCTGCCCGCCTTGACTCGCCTGAACTTTGCAGGTGTCGCGACCGCGAACGACCCAATCTGTTTCCCGCTGTCGCCAAGAGAGCGTCTGGACCAGGGGCCGTTCGATATCGACCAAGATCAGGGCTGGCAAACCATTCTGTTTACCACCGCCTCCGAAAAACCTTTGCGGAACCCCGGACTTGGTCTCGTGGGATACAGCTGGGAAGAGAGTGGACCATCTCTTGCGGCCCGCGCCGGTCGAGAAACGCTGGAACAGCATATAGAAAAAATCTCGAGCCTGCCCTTCGTCGATGTTCTGTATATTCGCTGCGATTGGCGCAACGTACAATCTCGCCCCGGGCGGTTAGATCTCGATCCAGTTTGGGCTCTGACGCTGGACGCAGCCAAGCGGAAAGGACTTCGAGTAGCGTTTCGAATTCAGTTGTCGAACACTTCCTTCCAACCGGAACAAGTGGCACTTCCGCCATTTCTGCGCGAGCGCATTCCGCTGGTGAAAATCGGGCGCATTCCAGGCAAGGGCGACGGTGAATATCGAGAGCCTCGCTACGACCATCCCGAATTTCAGAAGGCCTTTGCGGAGTTGAACGATCTACTGGCGGCAGAGTTTGAGGGCAATCCCCTGATCGAATGGATGGATCTGATGCAGTACGGGTTCTGGGGCGAAGGACACACCAGCGACTTTCCCCATCCGTTCCCTGATTATTTCACGGGGCAGCGAACTTTCGTGAACATGACGGCGCGTCAGCTCGACACATGGAAGAAGACTCCTGTGGCTGTCAATACGCAGCCGGACATCAGCAACGTCGGCAACCGAGACGTGATTGACATGGCCGTGCGGGCAGGCGCATGGATGCGATCGGACAGCATCATCGTCGAGGAACCGATTCAGATAGAACAGCTAGCCAACCGCCCGTGGTGGTCGGCGGCCATTCTCGAGGATGGTTACTTCCGCCAGTATGACACGGAGACACTTAAGCCGGACGCGGCTGGGGTCAACGTGATGGAAAATTACATGTTGCATGTCCTTGATGTGCGGGCGAATTACTGGTCCTTATGGACGGAAGCCGACAATCTGGCGCGCTACAACGAAGTGTACCCTCGCGGGTTCGAACGCCTCCGCACCAGTTTGGGATACCGTCTGCGGCCTTCGTGGATATGGCAACGAAAAAGATATGACACTTTCGAAGTCATCGTATGCGTCAGTAACCGTGGCGTGGCCGGGGTTCCTGGAGTGCTGTGGTTGCAGTTAGAGAGTCCCGACAGAACGATTAGTTTGAAGGGATCGCTCGACGCAGGACATCCCCACGGCGGGGGCCTCCGGCAGGCGTCCTTTCTGCTTCCTAAAGGTTACAGCGGCAAGGTCAATCTTTCTGCCCAGCTTGAGATTCGCGGCGGTGTGAAAAAGCCGATCGCGTGGGCATGCGAACAGCCGGTCAACCCCGATGGCTCAATTACCGTGCAACTCAAAGGAGAGCACGACCGTGGCTGGCGAAAAGGCGTTTGATGCTGTCACTCAAAAATTCCGCCGCACATGTGCGTTAACGAGTTGCGGCGTCATTCGCAAGTTGAGCGATCGCAAAGCAGAGTTCGACGGAGGGAAAGATTTCGGCAATCGTGGGCTTCGGAGTACGACCGTTCAGGCTTTGAACAAATGCTGCGGCTTCGTCATAGCAACCACTGACGATGTCTCCGGGAGTGTCAGCGGGTACATTTTCGGTTTGAACTAGTCGGCCATCGCGGAAGGCGCGCCAGCCGAGTTGCGGACCGAATGGGCAGGTGACCGTCGCGCGAAAGCCGTCCCCGAGCAGGTCATAGGTTTCTTCCACCATCCCCGCTGTAGGCAGCACATCGACACGTCCAGAAATTCCGCTCTCGAATTGCAGGTGCACGGCATACCATGCTGCTGCTCCCGAGCGCGAGCTCAAACTGCGAAGGTCGAATGCGACAACCTGCCCACCGATATGACGCAAAGTATCTACCGCGTGGACCGCTGTAGCCCAGAGGAACTCAGGCTCCTGGCGGGCGTGCCTGGCCAGAGTGCAGTGTACGTAGCGAAGAGGGCCGGCATGGTTGGTCCACTCGACGGCTCGGTTGAGAAACGGCATGAACCTCCGATTCACAGAAACCATGTTCGCAGTCTTCGTTGCGATAGCGGAGTCCCGGAGCGCCTGCGCTTCGGCCAGTGATGCGCCAAGAGGCTTTTCCACCACGCACGGAATGCCGAGGGTTAGCAGCTTGATTCCGAGTTCAGAGATGTTTTCCGGGGGAACCACGGCGATGCAGCCATCGAGTTTCTCGTGCTGTAGCATTTCGTCGACGTTGCGATACGCTGTGAGAAAGCCGTACTTTCTGGTGAAGTGCCGCGCGCGTTCAGTCTGAAGGTCGCAGACGGCAGCAAGTACGATTTCGTCCGGATGCGCAGCCTTGTACCTGGCGAGCGGGATGGCATGACCGCTTTCTGAATGCGATCCGCAGCCGATTAGTCCGAGGCGAATCATAGTTCGAGATTACTCAATCGATGCCGGAACGGTTGATTCACTGCTATCCGGCGTTGCTTTTGCCGAGTTCGCTGTTCCGCGCACGAACCATAGAGACGCGCCCACGGCAATCGTAAGCGCAGAAAACCACACAACCGTGATCCGCTGGCTGGGTGGCGCGGTGAACAGCAGCACCAGACTCAACAATCCAATGAAGGAGATGGTGCGGCTCAGAAACCGGAATACAGGAGCGGTGAAATCGGCGGAATCCTTCAATTCCGTAGCAACGTCGATAGGTGTATTCAGGTTCTTGAACAGCAGTGCACGGCCAGGTGTATCTCCCCGATCGAACAGCATGGTCAGGAAAAATACTCCGAAGGAGGCAGGAATGATAATCACGACCTGCTGAATAAGAGACCAGTGATAGACGAACGCACCGAGAATACCGAGAACTAACCCTATGGCGAATGAGGCGAGCCCGGACCATGGAGGCGTTCGGCGTACTACCAGCCCCAGTAATGCGGGAGGGCCGTACGCCAGCGACATCAGCGTGTTGAATGTGAGCATGATCTGGAATACGCTCTGCCCGCTGGCAGCCATGATCACGGCGATCACAGTCGTCGCTCCCCCGATCAGGAACGTGGTGATCCAACCGACGACAAGCAGTTCATGCTCTCCGGCGCTCTTTCGGAACAGCGACTGATATACATCCTTGGTGAGAATCGCAGATTTCACGTTGAACTGAGCTGAAAGATTGGCCATGGTCGCGCTGAACATGGCCGCCAACATGACTCCGATCAGGCCATGCGGCAGCAGCGTCAAGCTGGCAACGGCGTAAGCCGCTTCGCTGGCATTCGGGAGGCCCATGCGGGGGAGTTGCGGATAAATGACGCGCATTGCCATAGGTGGGATGAACCACAAGAAAGCTCCGGCGAAAAAAAGTCCGCAGCACAGCAATGCGATTTTGCGTGCCGAACGCTCGTCGTCCACGCTGAAGTAGCGCTGTGCCATGGCGCTGGTGTTGTAGCCGAACGCGACCATGACCGTCCATGAAGCGATGTAGAGCCAGCCGAACTCTCCCGCAACATGGAGTGTTTTCATTTGTGGCGGCAGTGAATGCACCAGACCGCTGACTCCGCCTACGCGAGCGAGAGACATGATAACCAGAACCATGCAAAACGGCATGAGAATGGACGCTTGCAGAAAATCAGTGACGACTACGGCCCACAAGCCACCCAGCACGCAATAGAAAACAATAAGTGCGCCCGCGCCGAGAATAGTCCAGGTCACAGGAAAACCGCAGGCGGAAGACACAAAAAGGCTCAGACCAAACAAAGTGCTGGCACTGGTAAACAGCTGAAACACGATCGTGGTCCAAGAAAAAACTTGATGAGTAGCGGGGTTGAATCGCCCCGAGAGATATTCCATCACGGTGGTAATGCGGCTGCGACGCCAGCGCTTGGCGAAGATGAAATAGCCGAGCAGGAAACTTAAGGCATTTCCGATGTAGAGCCCAATTGCCGCGACCCCCGAGCGATATGCGACGCCGGCTGCCCCGGTAAACGTCCAGGCGCTGAATCCAGCCATGAAACAACTCAGGCCGGCGACCAGCCACGGAATGCGGCTCCCACCCCGAAAATACTCGGCTGCACCCCGGTTGAAGCGCAGAACGTAAAAGCCCACACGCACCATCAGGAGCGCATAAAGGGCCATGACCGCGTAGTCAACGAAGTTTGCGCCTGCCATAGAAAAGCCAGGCTTCCTTATACTTTGTTTTTAACCCAAATAGAAGCAAGAAACAACGAAAAGAAAGAAATAGTCGATATTCGAATGCTATACTCAGACCCGCGATGCGCCGCCCTTCCCTTTTGATTAGCGCTGGAGAAGAGCTGTTTGGGTCATTCTTCTCGCGGGAAGAGGTACAGCGATTGAGCCGTCTGTTCCGATGGAAACGGCTCGGAACGAGCAAATTCACCGCGGATTTCAGGCGGTGTTTAAGCACAACGGAAGCGCTGGTGACCACATGGGACAGCCCTCGTTTCGGAGACGATTTGCCGCTTCTCGCCCCGCAACTGCGCATGATTGCCCACTGTGGAGGAGAGGTGAAGTCGCGCTTCTCGCGATCGCTGTTCCAACGCCTGACGATCACCAACGCACCCGCTCCGATGGCACGCGCCACCGCTGAGCTGGGTGCTACCCTGCTCCTGTACTGCGCACGCAATGTGGACTTCTATCGTTCCGAACTGCGAAAGCGGTCGAACAGGATCTATGACGAGGTACACCTCCACGGCAGTTCTGAATCACTGATCGGGCAAACGGTAGCCATGATCGGGTTTGGCCGGATCGGTCGCGCGCTGGTGGACTTGCTGCGCGGCTTCGAGATCAAGTGGATGGTTTATGATCCGTACGCTCCACGCTCTCTTTCCCGCCAGTATCCGGTGCAGTTCGTCGGACTCCAGAAATTACTATCCCAGGCTCAGTTGCTGGTCCTAACAGCGGCGTTGACCGAACAAACTCGGGGACTGCTGGATCGGCAAAATCTGCGGCGGCTACCGGACGGCGCGTGTGTTATCAACATCGCCCGCGGTGGCCTGATCAATCTGGATGCTCTCAGGCAAGGAGTGCAGCGGGGGCGGCTGCGTTGCGCTCTCGACGTGACCGATCCACTGGAACCGCTTCCGGTTGGAGATCCGCTGAGGGCCATGCCAGGAGCAATTATCACGCCGCATGTCGCCGGGAGTGGCCGGCGAGTCAGGGAAAACATCGCGCACGAGGTGCTGGATGATATCGGGAGATTTTTTCGTGGCCAGAGAGTTGAAAATCGGGTGACGACTTCCATGCTGGACCGTATGACATGAGAATCTCATTTTCAACGCTCGCCTGCCCGAACTGGACGATGCCAGAAATCATTGCGATGGCGGCAGGCGAGGGATATGAAGGAATCGAGTTGCGTTTTGTGCAAGGTGAGGACTCGCTGTGGAAGTTGCCCGTGTTTTCGGGAAAGGAACTAGCCTCCACGAAACGGGAATTAGCAGATCGCGCTTTGAACATCTCGTGTCTGGATACGAGTTGCCGATTTCATTCGCCCGATCCAGCCGAACGTGGACGTTGGATCACCGAAGGAAATCGGATGGCGGATTTGGCCGCGGAATTGAGTGCGCCGGGCATGCGAGTGTTCGGTGACACGGTTCAAGCGGGAGCGGATCGCACCTCCACCCAAGGCTGGATCGCCGAGTCCATTCAAGAATTAGCGGAAATGACGGCAGCGCGCGGAGTGGAGATCTGGATCGAGAATCATGGTGACTTTGCCGGCGCGGCTGCGACCGCTGCAATCCTTCAGGAAGCGTCCTCCCCGAACGCCGGAGTGGTTTGGGACCCGGCGAACAGCTTCGTTGCGGCTCAGGAGCAGCCCGCGGACGGTGCGGCGCATTTGAGGGAGGCGATTCGCCATGTGCACATCAAGGATCTACGTCGCGACCAAGACGGGTGGAAACATGTCCTGACGGGCGACGGAGCTTTCCCCTTGCTTGAATTGAAAGCCACCTTGGAGGATCTTCAATACGATGGGTTTCTTTCTTTCGAATGGGAAAAGAAGTGGCACCCAAAGATTGAAGATGCTGATGTTGCCCTCCCGCACTTCGCGCGCTGGTTTCGGAAGAATTACGCATGACTGAAACGGGCGGCGAGAAACTGCGCAGGTTGCGTGCAGAGGATATCCCTGCCGCGGCGCAGTTATCAGCGCGTGCGGGGTGGAACCAGACTGAGGAAGACTGGTGGACGCTGCTGGAACTCAGTCCGGAAGGCTGCCTGGCAATCGAAGTGGATGGCCAACTGGCTGCGACAACGACTCTGCTTTGTTACGGGCGCAAGCTGGCATGGATCGGGATGGTTCTGACCAAGGCAGAATATCAGCGGCGCGGTTTTGCCAGAAGGCTGATGGCCTGTGCAATAGAGAATGCCGACAAGATGGGAATTGCAACGACAAAACTCGATGCCACCAATCAGGGCCAGCGGCTCTACGAGAGCCTCGGATTTCAAACCGAGCAGGAAATTGAACGTTGGTCGCGGCCGGGCGGGACTGGACAACCACCACTGAGCGGAGTATCTGGGGAGCAGCCATGGCGCGGCTTGGATGAACTGGTGTTCGGAACTGACCGGTCCCGACTGCTCAGTAGACTGGCGCAGCTCAATGCTCCGAGATCAATTTCGCAGTCGTATTTGTTTACCAGGCCCGGCCAGATGACTGCGTACCTGGGGCCGTGCGTCAGCGAAGATCCAAGAGTGGCTCGGCACTTGATCGAGGACTGCGTAAACGATGGTCAATGTGCCTGGTCATGGGATTTGTTCCCGCGGAATCAAGACGCGGTGACGCTGGCTCGTGATCTGGGATTTTCTCCAAAACGGCATCTTGTGCGCATGGCTCGTGGCAAGGAACTCCGCGAGAAAGAAAATTCGATCTACGCGATCGCGGGATTTGAACTCGGCTGACCGTGAAAATCAAAACAGAAGCAGAACTGGAAGAATTGCTCTCGCGTCCCGACCAGGAGACCGCCACGGCAATGGCGGCCCTGGACGGCGATCTTCTCATCCTTGGTGCGGGCGGTAAGATGGGTCCAAGTCTAGCCCGCCTTGCGCGCCGCGCCATTGGCCAGGCCGGCGTCAAGAAGCGGGTGATTGCCGTGGCCCGCTTCACCAATAGCGAATTGCCCTCCGAATTCTCGGCGCAAGGGATCGAGACAGTCGCCTGTGATCTGCTCAACCGCAATTCGCTCGACAAACTTCCTGACATTCCCAACGTAGTCTTCATGGCTGCCCGAAAATTCGGTACCTCTGGCGAAGAACATCTGACCTGGGCTATGAATACCTACTTGCCCGGGCTGGTCGCCGAACGGTATCGCAATTCCAGGATTGTGACGTTCTCAACGGGAAATGTTTACCCGCTACGTGCCCTGGCGGACGGCGGCGCGGCGGAGGCGACACCGGTCGGTCCCGTTGGTGAGTATGCGCAGTCGGCTCTGGGCCGCGAGCGCATGTTTGAATATGGATCGATGCGATGGCGCACGCCGGTCGTCATCCTGCGCCTGAACTATGCGGTCGAGCTTCGCTACGGAGTGCTTGTGGACATTGGGCGGGCTGTATTCGAACGGCGTCCCATCGACCTGTGCATGCCGCGTGTGAATGTGATCTGGCAGAGGGACGCGAACTCGTGGTGCCTGCGCTCTTTCGCCTACTGCAAGTCGCCGCCTTTGGTCCTGAACATCACAGGCCTCGAAACGCTTTCGGTGAGGGAACTCGCGCTCGAGTTTGGCCGACATTTTGGCATTGAGCCCAATTTCGTTTCCCTGACGGAAGGCTCCACAGCCCTGTTGAGCGACGCCACCAAGGCGGGCAGCCTGTTCGGGAGTCGTACGGTGCAACCGAAGGAGATGATCGAATGGATTGCGAATTGGATTCGGGATGGCGGTACAGTGTTGAATAAGCCAACACATTTTCAGGCGCGAGACGGGAAATTCTGATGCAGTTGCGCGAGAACTTGCTTTCGGGCCTGGCAATTCCCGCCCATCCTCTGGCTCTGAACTCCCAGCGGCAGCTGGACGAGCGGCGCCAGCGCGCCTTGACTCGCTATTATCTCGCCGCAGGCGCGGGCGGTATCGCTGTGGGAGTTCATACCACCCAGTTCGCAATTCGCGATCCCAAGATTGCACTGCTTGAACCGGTGCTTGCATTGGCTGCGGAGGAGAGTCGGGACAATGAGATCGTCAAAATTGCCGGCGTCTGCGGCAGAAAGAGGCAGGCGTCAGCCGAAGCGGAACTCGCGGCCAGGTTGGGCTACGATGCCGCGCTCTTGAGTCTTGCCGACCTTGAAGGAGAAACAGTCGCTCAGCTTCTGGAACATGCACGCGCCATTGCCACCATCATCCCTATCGTCGGGTTCTACTTGCAGCCTGTCGTGGGAGGACGACTCTTGTCCTACGAATTCTGGCGGCAGTTCGTGGAAATTGAAGATGTGGTCGCGATTAAGATCGCTCCGTTCAACCGCTATCAGACGCTCGACGTCGTTCGCGCCCTTGCGCAGTCAGGCCGTGCCGCGGAGGTCGCTCTGTACACGGGAAACGATGACAACATCCTGAACGACCTGCTCACGAAGTTTGACTTCGGCACTCAGCCCCTCCGAATTGCGGGCGGCTTGCTGGGGCATTGGGCGGTGTGGACCAAAACTGCCGTTTCTCACCTTGCTGTCGCCAAGCGACACTCAGATTCGGTTCCGGGCGAACTGCTGACGCTGGCTCAGCAAATCACAGATGCGAATAGCGCCATCTTCGATCCCGCGAACAACTTCCGCGGCTGCATTCCTGGGATCCATGAGATATTGCGGCGTCAGGGCTTGCTTGAGGGCCGCTGGTGTCTCAACCCCGCGGAGGAACTCTCTCCTGGTCAGAGCGAGGAACTCGATCGCGTGTGCCGATGCTATCCGCATCTTCAAGATAATGTTTTCGTGCAGGAGCACCTTGATGAATGGCTTCGCTAATCTCGCGCTGCTGATGGTGTTTGTGTCGGGCCTGGCAGCAGGTTCGAACCAAGCTGTCATCGAGAGTGTTCAGGCAACTCAAGATGTTCCTCTGCATCTCGATCCCACGTCAGAATTCTGGCGTGCCTCACGCCGCGTGTACATGGAGAAAGATCGTTTCGGAAAGACTATTCAGCGGCATCGCACGGAAGTGCGGACGCGCTGGACGAAGAGCAATCTCTACTTTCTGTTCGTATGCCCCTACGAGGAACTTCACCTCAGGCCTGCTCCAAATGTTCAGAAAGAAACCAACGAACTATGGAATTGGGATGTCGCCGAAGTCTTTATAGGCTCCGATTTTAGGAATATCAAACGCTACAAAGAGTTCGAGATTTCTCCGCAAGGAGAATGGGTCGATCTCGACATTGACCTGAGCAAGCCACATCATGAAAACGGGTGGACCTGGAACTCCGGCTTTGAGGTGAAGGCGCGCATTGATGAAAGCACGCACACCTGGTACGGAGCGATGCGCATTCCTCTGGCTGCGATCGACGAGCGTAACCAGGTGCCCGGAAACACCATGCGCATCAATTTGTTTCGAAGTCAGGGTCCGCCTTCGCATCAACAAGCCCTAACCTGGCAGCCTCCGATGAACGACTCGTTTCACGTTCCTGAACGCTTTGGTTTGATCCGGCTGGTGGCAAAGCCAGCGGAGAAAGAGTGACTCGCTTGAGTTCGTTGACCATTAATAGAGTTGTCCTGCTTGGCGCCTTCGCAATTCTCGCTCTCGTTCCGCAATTTGCTTTTGCTGGCGAGCCCTATGCGGTGACCGTTGAGCACGGTGTCGCGGTGACGATGCGCGACGGCACCGTGCTTCGCGCCGATATTTACCGGCCGGTCGCACCAGGAAGATTCCCCGTTCTACTCGAGCGAACTCCGTACGATAAACATAGTGAAGGGGGCGTTGATTTTGGCCACAAGGGAGCCTCTCGCGGTTACGTCGTCATCAGCGAGGATGTTCGTGGACGTTACACATCCAGCGGCGAATGGTATCCCTTCCTGCACGAATCTAACGATGGCTACGACACCGTCGAATGGGCGGCTGCATTGCCGTATTCCGACGGCAGAGTAGGAATGTATGGAGGCTCGTATGTCGGGGCCACTCAGATGCTGACTGCGATTGCGCATCCGCCACATCTCTCGGGAATATGTCCGGTCGTGACCGCAAGCAACTATCACGATGGATGGACGTATCAGGGCGGTGCGTTTGAACAGTGGTTCAATGAATCATGGACCTCGGGTCTGGCCCAGGATACGCTTAACCGTTTTGTGCAAAATCACACAAACGCGTTGAACGGCATCGCAGCACTTCCTCTCACTCAGTACCCGCTATTCGAATTACCTGAAGCAGCCTCCCATGGAGACCTGCTGCATTCTCTTGCTCCTTACTTCCTTGACTGGGTGGCACATCCCGGATATGACGACTACTGGAAGAGGTGGTCCATTGAAGATCGCTATGCCGACATCGGCGTACCTTCGCTGACGGTCGCCGCTTGGTATGACATCTTTCTGGGCGGATCATTACGCAACCACGTTGGATTGAAGTTGCACGGCAGGGACGAAGCCACTCGCCGTGGACAACATCTCCTGGTCACGATTGGCGGCCACGCCGGTTCGGGCCGCAAGGTTGGCGATATAGATTTTGGCCCCGCCGCCCCGTTTGATGAGGACGAAACTACTTTGAGCTGGTACGACTATCTTTTCAAGAACGTTGCTAACGATTTCTCGCACTCCAAGCCCGTGAAACTTTTTGTGATGGGCACTAATCAATGGCGCGAGGAGGAGGATTGGCCCCTCGCTCGTGCCCGCAATACAAAATACTTCCTGCATTCGGATGGAAAGGCCAACTCAGCCACAGGAGACGGCGCTCTGGTGGCAGCCACTCCTCGTCTGGATAAGCCTGACCAGTACGTCTACGATCCCGCAAATCCCGCGCCCACGGTTGGTGGTCCGCTATGTTGTGACTCTCAGCACCTGGCGCCAGGGCCCCGCGACCAGCGGGTTACGGAAGAACGCTCGGATATTTTGGTCTACTCGACGCCGCCGCTAGAGCAGGATCTGGAAGTAACGGGGCCTGTTCAACTCGAACTGTTTGCTAAATCCTCCGCCGTTGACACAGACTTTACAGCCAAGCTGGTGGACGTTGCGCCGGACGGCTTCGCGCAAAATCTAACTGAAGGGATTGTGCGCGCGCGCTATCGCAATTCCCAGGAAAAGACAGAACTCATGAACCCAGGCCAGATTTGCGAGTTCACCGTGGATTTGTGGGCAACAGCCAACGTCTTCCGCAAGGGACACAGGTTGCGACTCGAGGTCAGCAGCAGCAATTTTCCCCGTTTCGACAAGAACCTGAACACAGGTGAGCACGCCGCTGTCGGCGGAAAATCAACGCCGGCTACGAACACGATCTATCACGATGCGGAGCATCCCTCGGCGCTGATTCTTCCAATCGTGCCGACAACCTGAAGAGGTGACGAATACGGCTCGCTTTCGACGGGGGCCTGTAACCATATTTCAGGAGATTTCATGCCACACAGCACGTCGAAACGCATCTTCCTTGCCCCGTCGCCGCGGGTAGTGGCCGACATTTTTGATGACCACGACCTGCTTCGACTGCGTGCGGTGGGACACGTGGTGATTCATGAAAGTGGCACCGTCACAGACGCAATGTTTGAAGAGAGCGCCGCGAGCGCGGAAATCATCATCGGCCAGATTGACTTGCCGGAATCGCGACTGAAGCGCGCAATGTCGCTCAGAGCGGTGTTCAATGTGGAGGGCAATTTTCTTCCCAACATTGACTATGCCTACTGCTTTCGCCACGGCATACGCGTTCTCAATATAAGTCCGGTATTCGCTGAACCGGTCGCCGAGGCGGCGTTGGGCATGGCCATTGACCTCGCTCGCGGCATCACGCGATCAGATCGGCATTTCCGCCTGCGCACCGAGCAGTATGGGCTAGCTGCGAACACGGATGCGTTCTCCCTCTTCCGGCAGGAGATAGGCCTTATCGGGTTAGGTGATCTCGGTCGTGCGATCTTGCCATTGCTTCGTCCCTTCGGGTGCCTCGTCCGCGCGTACGACCCGTGGCTACCAGCCGAATATATTCGAACCTTGGGCTGTGAAGCCTGTTCCTTGGATGAGGTCCTGCAAAGCTCTCGGCTTATTTTCGTGGTCGCGGGGGCCACATCGCAGAATCAGGGCTTTCTCGCCGCGGAACAGTTCTCGTCAATGCAACAAGGGGCCGCGGTAGTGCTGCTAAGTCGCGCAGCGGTCGTGGATTTCGATGCCATGCTGGACTTCGCCGCAAAAGGGCACATCCGCTTCGCCACCGATGTTTTTCCCGAGGAACCACTGCCTACCTCACACCGGGCAAGGCAAACTGACAATACAATTCTCTGCGCGCATCAGGCCGGTGCAACAGAAGCCGCGATCAAGCAGATTGGTAAGCTGGTTGTTGCGGACGCGGAACTGATTGCCCGCGGCCTTCCGCCGATTCTCTGCAAAGTGGCGCAGCCTGAAACTGTTGACTTGTTTCGAAGTAAACCCGTCAGCAAAACCTGACCGGCAAGTTTGCCCGGCCCGCAGGTGGATAGCGAACCAGTAGCACGGCTACGTCAGAGCAGGGACAACCGGCGCGCGCAATCGGCCATCATTTCTGCTTCCCACGCGGGGCGCTGTAGATTGTTGGGGTGCGTGCGATCACTGGGAATCCGCCCGATCAGATTCAGGAATACTGCGGCGGAATGTTTGTAGGCGGGAACGGGGGATCGAAAAGCCACATTGCCCAGGTACTGCAGGGCGTCCGAAAGGCCGTAGTACTCGGGCTCTCCATTCTCCCAGAGCCGGTCTCGCTCGGCGAACTTCTCCGGCGCAAAGGCCGCAAGGCCTAACAAGTAGTCCGATCCGTATTCAATCATATTGATTCCCAGATCGTTCCCCGTGTAGATCCGAAAGTCTGGCCGGTGTGCATCGCGAAGAGCGAGCCGTTCGAGTTCTAGAAGACGATCGAGGGAAGAGTGTTTCATCCCCTTAAGTTCTGGAATGGCCAACAATCGCCGGATTGTCTCCGAGTCGTAGATCTCCCCATTCGCCGCAAACATCGAGCCCAATTCGAACGCGAGAACGTGTGGATAGTCTCGACAGATATCTTGATAAATTTCAGCAATCGTCGCAGGAGTCTTACCGTGCAATCGAGCGGTCTGGAAGAGGATCGGTATGCCGTCAAAACGGATGACGGTGTCGATCTGCCGACGATAGAGTGTGACGATGTCATGGCCGGCGTGCTGTTCGATATAAGCTCCCGCGACAAACGGAACGCTCTTCCCGAGAGCCTGCCGTGTCCAGGACAGGACCTCTTGCTTTTCCGTATCACTCAAGTAATTCACGTATCCGGTGTCCATGTTAACGGCATTCATGAGGCCAGCTCGATGCGTGGAGATCAACTGATTCGCGAACGCGTCGACGGCGACTCGTCCATCTGGCTCGAAGGGCAATAGTGCGGCGGCAATGCCCTGCACTTTGCGTCGAGCTCTTCTTCGCTCAATCAGATCTGCAATTCTCATTCGTAGATATCCACTACAGGTTCGTGCCCGGGAAGGTCGTCAGCGTTTCTTGGCGTCTTTCAATTGTTCCGCCATATCAGACTCCTTATAGTATTGGTCCAGCGGATAGCAACCAGACGGGAGTCCGTTGCGTGGCGCGGTCGTGCAATCGCTGAAGGTTCGGCACACCAGCTTGCGCTGAATTTGGGTGCCGGCCGAGGCTTGCCATAGAAACTCGGGATAGCTCAATGCCATCCGGCCAAGTCCCACGAAATCGACCCACCCCTCGCGCACCGCGGCCTGTGCAACGTTTGGCAAAAAGTCCTGCAAGTAGGTGTATCCCGATCCAACCATAAGCAACTTTGGGAACCGCCGCTTGAGATGATGGGTCGCCTCCATCTGCCGAGCAACTCCAACGAGTGGATCTTCTGGCGGTAGATATCCGTCCGAAGGCGGATACAGCGCGGGGCGTTGGATGTGCGGATTGTAGTAGGGACTACCCGCGGTGATGTTCACCAGGTGAATTTCAAGCTCTTCCAGCAATGATAAGAGACGTTCTGGCTCACTCAGGTCAGAGTCCGTCGGATCCAGCGGATTCACGCCAAATCCCCAACGGTAGGGGAGCAACTCCGGGCGGGTCTCCGCAACACCCGTGGACGATTTCCCGTCCACGCTCTGCTTTGGATCAGAGTGGAACGGAATGGTGTCGATCGCCGACAGCCGTACACCAATATGCACCGGACAAAGCGAACGAATCCCCTGGACAACTTCCCGAAGAAAGCGGGTACGGCCTTCGAAGGTGCCGCCGTACCGTCCCTCCCGCGTGTGAGCGCTAAGAAACTCATGGCCGAGATAACCGTGGCAATGCTTGATGTCCACAAAATCGAACCCGAGTTGCCAAGCCAAATAAGCCGCGCGATGGAAGTCTGCGATGATCAATTCGATTTCGGCGTCGCTGAGCAGAGGATAGTCAGGTGGCAGGTTCAGGCGACGGTCCAATAATGGATGGCGGTAGAGGATGCGTGGCTCGGGGCGAGTATGTGCGTTCGGGCGGCAGTAGCGACCAGAGTGCGTCAACTGCAGGCCCATTAGCAATCCATCGTCACTGCCGGTTTTCAGAATGTGCTCGCGCACCAAGACGTTTCGCAGATGCGCAAGGCCTTGTTGCGTTCTTGGGGCAGCTAGAAGCTGGTTGGGGTTTGCTCGTCCTTCGTGAGAAACGGCAACGGCTTCTCCGCCCCAGATCAGTTTGCCGCCGCTACGGCCGAAGCGCTGCCAGCGCCGAACCGTATTCTCAGAAGGTGCCCCATCCGGAGTTGCATCCCAACCCTCCATCGGCTGCACCGCGATCCGGTTGCCGATTTTGAATGAACCTCGTTCCGCTGGCCAGCGCAGCGGAGAGTGTGCGCCCGTCAAAATCTGGGCATCACACGGGATCTTCAGGTCGAGCGCCTCGAAGTGTTTCCGGAAGCCTTCAACATCTTTCAGACTCCCAATACGGAGGATTGCTCCAGCGCTCATCCGGCGCTCCGCCGCTCCGGTAAGCCCAAAACAGCCAGCCCACCTAGCAATGCCAGAGCCATGAGTACGTAGCAGCTCACAGAGTAGCTTCCAGTTGTGTCCCGTAAGCGGCCTATCAACCAGGGCGCAGCCGCGTCCGCAATGGCACCGGCGGCCAGAAGCACGCCCAGCAATCGCCCCAGGATTTGCATGCCAAAGATTTCCGCTGTTACCAACGGAATAATCATGTAGTCGCCACCAAGACCGATGCCAAAAACCGCGCCAGAAACGTACAGCGCCACCCGGCTGGTCCCGACGAACAGCAGTGGAATGCCTGCGGCGACGAGTAGATACGTAAGCAGCATGACGTACTTTTTTGAAAACCGATCAGCCAGCCAGCCTATGAGTAGCCGGCCGACGATACTGAACGTCAGCACCAGCGATAAGACACCTGCGGCATCGCGTTGCGTGAAATGCCGGTCGAGACTCAAGAAAAGCTTCAGATTCTGCTGTGTACCACTGACTGCGGAAATCGAGCACATACTGCCAAGGATTAGTAGATAGAACGACACTTGTTTGAATGCCGACATCGGGCTCACGGAGATTGCCGAGCTACATTTCTTGCTTACTGGTGGTGGCTCTTTCACCAGGAACGCTAGGGGAAACGAGACGACCACGATCGAAAGCCCCAGCAATCGTAGAGCGGCCTGCCATCCGAAGTGCTGGACGAGCGCGTGCGATATCCACGGGACCGTAGCACCACCGATACCGATCCCCAGGTAAGCAAAGCCCATCGCTTTTCCACGTGACCGATCGAACCAGCCCGTCAGCAATACCTGGTTCGGCAGTGGGCCTCCACACACATAGCCCAAGGCGTTGAAAATGTAAAAAAAATAGAACATGCCGAGGCTTGAGGTCCAGCCCAGTCCCACCAGGGCTCCGCCTGCCATGACGATGCCGACCATCATCAATCTGCGGGCACCAAAGCGGTCCACCACCCATCCTGCGATGAACCCGAAGATCGGTCCGACGACAAGTTTGCTCAGCGCATTGCCTGACGTGACTTGTGCGCGCGTCCAACCGAACTGTTGAACCATGAAGTCGTAATAGAAGGGCAGTCCCCAGAGCGCAATGCCGACAATGCAGAACAGCACCACAAACGCGGTTGCGGCTGCTTGATACTGGCGGGTATTTAAAGACGGTTGATCGCCGCTGGGGCTGGCCTCTGGTGACGAACCGGAGCTCGACGAAATCCGCGCCGAAGATGCGCTGCCTGCCCGTACCGCCATGGGATGTCAGTTTAACATTCGAGTTTGCTCCAAGAGGCATGTAGGCTCTGGAGCAGCATCGGCGGGATGAAAGTCGCAAGTGGGAAGGTGAAAATATGGCGGAGAGAGTGGGTTCGATTTACTTGAAAACGTAGTTTCAACAACATAGAGCGCACGGCGGGCACCGTAAAGCAATGGAAGGCAGGTCATTCCCGGTCGAGGAAGGTCCGATTTGAATGGCAGGCGCCGGAGCCAGAGTTCCAACTTCCGAGTGGCCGACAATCCGCTCCGAACAAGATGGCGCTCTAGTGCATGTACCGGGTGAAGCCTACAGCAGCGATGGACCGTCCTGCTGCTCATTCCGCGTGATCAGTAAATCTCACGCGCTCGTAATCTCTATTTCAGATTCCGCCACTAGCGGTAAGTGATCGGATGCGATCAGCGCCTTCCGACTTCGGTTTAAACGGAAATGCCTCAGCAAAAGCTGCTCGTCATAGTAGAAATGGTCGAGATGAAGCAGCGGAAGAACTCCGGGATATGTGCGCGCGTGGCGTAGGAATGCATTCGGTTCGACTACTTCAAAAGCATCTCTCATCAGCCGCGACGCTAAACCGCTGGTCCACCGGTTGAAATCCCCGACCACGATCCTGGGACCGCGGCCCTCTTTATGGTTCAGCACCTCGTCGCTTAGGAGCGTTCGAGCCTGATAACGCCTTTCCCTGTAACTTGTCCCCAGATGGACATTAAAGACGTGCAGCACTCCGTCTTCGCCGAGGACGACGTCTGTACGCAACCGTGGCGTTCGCGATTGCGCCACGTCACGTCGTAGTTTTGGCAGACCTGCACCGGAAACGGCTCAAAGTCATGTTTCTGTACGGGCCGCCATGTAGNTTGCGGTTCTCTCCAAAACACCACTCATNGCCGCTCAGTTTGCTGTAAATTTGTCGGGNCTGGTTGAACTCCGGCCGTCCGTTTTGTACATCCAGAACTTTCTGGCGTGCCACTACATCGGCGTCAAGTTCAGCGATCACGGCTGCGATGCGCTCCGGACTAGTACGCGGTCCAGCCCTTTACTTTTATGGATGTTATAGGTCGCGACGCAAATGCGGGTAGTCATTGCTGACGTTCTACGACCCAGCCCACCCATTCGAGCGCGCGCTCGAAGGCGGAACGCCTTTCCCAGTCTGCCAAGATGACCCGCCTTGAATGGGAGGCATCATCTGCGAAATCTTGAGTGAGTTTCGTGGCCACCTGCGAATTGAGCACGGCGAGGTTGATTTCGTCATTGATGCCGAACGAGCGGTTGTCGAGGTTGGTGGATCCGACCACGCTCCATAGGCCATCGATGATGGTGATCTTGGCGTGAATCATGGACGCTTCATATTCATAAATCTCAGCTCCGGCTTTCAGCAGATCGCCGTAAGCGCTTCTGCCCGAGCTGCGTGTCAAGGCGTGATCGCTATGCATGCCTGGAACAATGATCTTAACCGTCACGCCGCGTTTTATCGCGCGCACCAATTCCTCGCGCATGCTGCGGTCCGGAAGGAAATATGGTGTCGTGATATAGATCGATTTGCGGGCAGCCGCTGTCAAAGTTTGGAACAACACGCGGGCGCGCGTAGAACCCATAGACGAAGACGGAGTGCTGCAAATTACCAGGCCTGTAACATTGCCCGGGTCAGTCTCAAGCAGGGGAAAATAGTCGGGCCCATCAAGAATTTGTCCCGAAGCCTCCAGCCAATTCTCCACGAAGGCGCCTTGCAGCCCGCGCACTGCGTCGCCTTGCACGCGGACCATCGTGTCACGCCAGCGCGGTTTGCCGTTCGTGCCAAACCGCCACCAGTCTGCATATCCTGCGCCTCCGACGAATGCGATGGAACCGTCGACAATGGTCATTTCCCGGTGCGTGCGGTTATTTGTGATAAACCAATTGTGCCACCGCAAACGGTGATACCACTCCACGTGACCGCCGGCGTCTTTTAGTGGCTTGAAATATCTCTTGCGTGTGGACAGGCTCCCCAGCGAGTCCATCACCAGGTTGACGTGCACACCCGCCCTCGCGCGCTCAGTGAGCACATCCAGTACTTCGTCGGTTACCTGGCCCTTGTGAAAGATGTAAGCTTCGACATCGATGCTATGGCCGGCCTGGCGCATGGCTTCCAACTCTGCGTGGTAGAAGTTCTCGCCGTTCTCTATGACTTCAATTTGGTTGTTGCGCGTAATCTTGGAACTCACTAACGGTTCCACCTCATTCAAGAATGCCTGCTCGTCAACCGCAACTTCGGGCGGCGCGACCAGTGAATATTTCAGCCCCGGCGCGAAGAGTCCAACCAGGATCAGCGTAGATAACGCCAAAATCGAAACGACGGAGACTATACGAAGGGTTCTGTGCTTCTCGAATTCCTCAGCAAGTAAGCTGTCACCCTCGCCTTTCTTCCGGCTCCGCACACGTTTGATCAGCGTCGGCAAGAGTGGGCCTCTCTGACCCACAACTCTGATGCACACTGTCTACTGAAGGATGGCGCGGCGTAACCTAGGACTGCAGGTTGTCGTCGGGATCTCACCTGCTATGAGGCCGGTTGATGATTGCTGGATGCGCGGCGTGCACGGTACCAGAGCCATGCTATGAGTCCGGCGATTGCTGTGACGGCAAGGACTAACGCCGGCCAATGCCTTGCGACGGCTGCGGAAGTGAGTGCGACAACCTGTGGACCGAACTTCAGAACCAGCAGAGATAAAATCAAGAAACGCACCAGGCGACCAACGAAAATGGCGAGCAAGAAGTGCCAGAAATTCATTTCGAATACCGATGCAGCAAGCACAAACACTTTGAACGGGAAGGGTGGGGGAATCATTGATGGAAACATCAAAGCCCAGAACTNGTGCCGGTCAAACGAATTCCGGATCTTGTCAAACTTCGTTCGCGAGATTCGCTTTTCCAGCAATACTTCGCCACCCTTATACCCGATGAAGTAAAGAATAATGCAGCCCACCGCCGATCCTGCCGAGGCCATCACTGCGTAGAGGAGAAAACGTGGACGGTCCTGGTAAACGTAGCTGGCGACCACCGGATCAAGAGGGAATCCAAAGAATGCGGAGTCAATTCCGGCTATAGCAAAAACTCCCCATGAGCCAAGAGGCCTCAGCATGGCCCAGACAAGCTCGCTGTAACGGGCGACAAAATGCTTGACGATTTCCAACACAATAAAATTCTACGCGAAGAGAAGAAGCGGGATAGAGCAGTGGCTATTTGCCCGTTTGAGGAGATCCTTGGCGGCGACCCTACTGATAATCGCGTCGCACGTCTCCAGTTTTTGCTACTGATCCCACAATACGGCGAGGCACATTCAGCTGCGCACGTTGGATCGGCGCGTTGTCGGCCGCTGCCCCGAGCCCTAGAAACTGAGCAGCGAACCTGCAAGCCATGAGGCCGCAATCGGCGCGACGCCCGGTGGCTTTTTGTTCGGCGCTCCAGAAGCGGACGCACCGAAGGGTCTGCAAAACTCCTTCTTGGCCAATCGAAAAACTGATTCCCAATGAGTCGGTTTTAGCCTTAACGGCACGCACCTGGGCCGTGCAAAACTGCATGTCACTCATTGCAAAAGTCGAAACAGGCGCTGCGAGTGGATTAGGATTCTAAGCAACTCGTTATGTTGAATAACATGGCGGAGAGAGTGGGATTCGAACCCACGTTAGAGTTTCCCCTAAACACGCTTTCCAAGCGTGCGCCTTCAGCCACTCGGCCATCTCTCCGGCGTGAATCGGATGGAAGGAACAGTCGTTAAGAAGCTATCGACGAGCCGCATAGTTAAACAAACTGGGCGGCTTGTTCTGACCCTTTCAATTCTATGGGGGAATTCGCCGAGACCGCAACCTGAAAGCAGATCGAGCGGAGTGGATCGGGGACTTAGGAGAGCTTATCGGGAGAATCTGGTGGCATCGCAGCGGAGACAACCGACGTGGTCGAGCCGGATGATCCAGCGGCAGCCGCGTTTGCGGCCGTGCCGCTTGCCACATTCGCGGGTAGTGGCGGCACCTTCGTGTTGTCGACGACATGGTGATTCAAACAGTACAGTGCCAATTCGAGGCGGTCGGCGACGCCTAGTTTGTCATACACCTTACGCAGGTAATTCTTCACAACCTGCTCGGTGGTTCCGACGCGCAACGCGATCTCTTTGTTCTTCATCCCCTGGGTTACGCAGGAAACGATCAATGTCTCTTTGGGCGTGAGCTGCACTTTGGGTCGCGCGCCGCCCGTACGATTGTGCTGGTTGCGATAGGCGTCCAGCACCCATCGAATTCCCTGCGGATCGAGCCAGTTCTCTCCGGCGGCAACTTTCCGTATGCAATCGACCAGTAACTCGGGTTCAACTTCGCGTGACACGATGCCGTGCACTCCGCGCCGGAAAAGGTCGAGGGTAAGCTCCTCATCAGCGCCGGGCGTGACCACAACAATTTTCAATTTTGAAGGCTGCCTGAGCAACTCAACGACCGCTTCGACTGGATTAGGCGTAAGCGCGGCTTCAAAGATCAAGATGTCGGTAGAAAATTTCGCAATGGCTGACTGAGTCTGCGCAAGAGTTTCAGCTTGGCCTACAACTCGGATGTCGTCTTCCAGCGCGAAGATCTTTCGTAGTCCGGCGCGGAAGATGGCCTGCGTGTCGGCAACAATGACGCGAACGAACTGGCCCTTACCGTCGTCCCCTGCCCCGAGATTTTCGTCCACACCAACCGGATTCGTAGCCATTCAGTTCCTTGCGACTACACGCGCTCAAAATGGTATTCGTCAATCACAACGCCTACACCGCGGCGACCGCGATCTTCGAAGCTGCGCACCACTCGTCCGCGGCAGTCGACCTGCACGTCGCGTCCGGAGCCCAGCACGTCGGCGGGCAACATGATCGTGAAATCGACCAGTGATCCCACCGGCACATCTTTGTCCATCGCGAACAGCACGCCGTTAGCGGAGATGTTCTTGGTCTCTGCCGAGTAGGTGGCGCCCTGCGCCTTCACGGACGCGGCGAGGTGTAGCGGGAAGCGTCCAGCGCCCTGCATGTCTTCGTACGGCGCCGCGTTGACTTGAGCTTCGGTCATTCGTGCTGTGCCTTCTGCTGCCACGCTTGAGCTCTCTTTTTCCGGCCCTGCACTTCGACTCGCCGGATCCTTCAACTCAAGGGCAGCGTACACCCCGAAATCAGACAAACAAAGTTACCGAAGTCATGGAACAAGCGGTGCTAACTGCTTTTCTTTGAATAGATTACAGCAGATTTCTCGAGCTAGCTTTTACCCCAAAATAGCGGCAAGCCCGCTGGTGTTCGCCCGATGAAATCCGGATAAATCACGGCAATTCTCGGGCTCCCCAGGGCGCGATTCCCGCAAAGCTGAACCAAAACGAAGTAGGAAAGTCGGTAGGAACGGTTAACGCTGAACCTGAGCGCTGATGTTTTGCTAGAACTTAGTCAGTTCGGTGAAGTTGAAATCCCGGACTTTCATCGCGGGGACGACCATATCAAACGACTCTTCGCCCGAGGAGCGAACCGGCACACTCATGGCCTCGACGCTCGACAGCATATGGATGAGACTTTCGTTGAAGCGGAAATTGTGCAGTCCGCCCTTGACGCGCCCGTTCTCGATGAGGAATGTTCCGTCACGAGTCATTCCGGTGAGCATCTTCTCGAACGGCTCCACTTCGCGGATATACCAGAGCCGCGTTACCAAGATTCCGCGTTCCGTAGAAGCAATCATTTGTTCGACCGTCTGGGGATCGCTGACGGGCGCGAAAACAATGTTCACCGGCATCTCGCCCATTTCGTTCGGAAGGGAGAAGCCGTGGCCCGTTGCCTCGATCACTCCGACGCTGTTCTTGTGTTCCGACCGCTTCATCTTCTCCGCAGTTGCACGCGCATAAACAACTCGCCGGATCACCCCATGCTCCACGAGCGGGACTCTGCGGCGGCGCACTCCTTCGCCATCGAACGGAGATCCGGCCTGCAGCGGATGCGCAACGTCATCCCAAATTGTGACGTTCTCGCCAAAGAGTTTGGTCCCGATTCGGCCGGTCAGGAACGAACGCTGATCGAGGATGGACATTCCGGAGTAGTCCCAGAACATAAAGCCGACGATGTCGAGCACGGCTGCGGGCTCAAGAATGAGGGTGTATTTTCCTGCGGGCACCTCGGTGGGAACGGACGAATCCACAGCCTTTTGCGCAGCGATCTCGGCTAGTCGCAAGGGATCGAGATTCGCCACATTCGGCGAATTCGCTTTCTGCCAACCGGAAGAATCCGCAGCCAACATGGTGATTGAGATCTCGGCCGAAGTCTGCGTGTGCCACGCGCTCAGGCCACGCGAGTTGAACACGCCTTCAAATGTCTCCCCGCTCGAAAAGACCCCGGCGGTCGTAAGCTTGTGCTGGTCGGCGACTCCGACAATCTGTCGCACTCCCTCGGCTCTCAACTCTGGAGTGATTGCAGCGGTCTGTTCGAAGTACCGGGAAGGCGCTTTGTCATCGATGGACCCTGCGCCAGAAGCCTCCTCACGAGTTGCTACGGGCAACAGGTCTGGATCGGGATGCTGGACTCTCGCCAGATTCTCGGAGGATTTCACAACATGGCGCAGGCTCTCGTCGTCGAACTTGTTTGTGAACGCCCGTGCTGTCCGCGTTCCAAAGACAGTGCGAACCGACACGACATGATTCTCTTCCGAAACGTTCTGATGAATCGTGTTGTTCGCGAACCGCGTGAGCGCAAAGTGTCCGCCGTTGAAGAGCACTTCGACCTCGTCGGCAGACGAGAGCTTGCGGATGCGGTCGAAGATCTCGGCGGCTTGTTCGTGGGGCAGCATTTGGCAGTTAGCACTCAATGCTCACTCGAGGTTCAGCTCATCAGGCGGTCGCCTCACTGCTACACTACCGCCAGACATCTCCACTGGCACTCATCAAGACCCGTGAAACGCGCTTCCTACTTTGATTCCTCGAAATCTTGCGGGTGACGCGCCGTGTCCCGTTCCCATCACTTGCTGCGGTTGTCCCTTGCCGCAGTTGGGTGTGCCCCACAGTGTCCATTCGTCGTGCGAGCAGATCGCATCCATGGAATTCCAGAATTCCGTGGTGATGCCCGAGTACGATGGATTCTTCACCATCCGGACGCGCTCGCCATTCTTGATCTCCCACCCGATCTCGCATCCGAACTGGAAGTTGTATCGCTTGTCGTCGATCGACCATGAGCGATTGGTCTGCATCAGGATGGCGTGATCAGTGGAAGCAATCAACTGCTCCAGCGTTAGCGGCTTCTCTGCCGGCAGGATGCTGATGTTGGTCATGCGAATCATCGGAAGGCGGTTCCATCCCTCGGCACGCAGAGTTCCGCCGGAGCGGTTCAAGCCGATGGTATGCGCCGTCTCCCTCGAACTCAGATATCCGGTGAAGAGTCCATTTGTGATGATTGGCGTGCATTGGGCTGGGACTCCTTCGTCGTCAAATCCAAATGTGCCCAGCCCTGGCCCATGCTCCTGCCGCGCGTCGGCAACCACGTTCACCAGATCGCTTCCGTAACGCAAGGTGCGGAGCTTATCTAGCGTGAGAAAGGATGTGCCTGCAAAATTGGCTTCCATGCCCAGCACGCGATCCAGTTCGATGGGATGCCCCACCGACTCGTGGATCTGCAATCCCAACTGCGAGCTGTCGAGGATAATGTCGAAGTTCCCTTCCGGGCACTGATCCGCCTGGTGCAGAGCGATGGCTTCTTCGGCGATGCGCCGGGCGTTCTCGACTAGCCTTAATTCCTCGACGAGTTCGTATCCCTTGTTCTGCCACTGGCCGCCAAACGAGTTCGGATACGAACGCTTCTGGATTTCATTTCCCGCGAACGCATAGGCGGCGTATCCCGCGCCAGTCGACAGCTTTGTCTGATGGATATCCGCTCCCTCGGATGAAGCGAACCAATGTTCTTCGCGGTTAAAATTCAGGTTCGCCTCCGCGAGCGTAATGCCGGGAACCGATCGAAGCTCCGCGTCAATTTTCAGGAGCAGATCAATGTTCTGTTCAACAGAAATCGTAAATGGATCGATCCTGTACGGCGTGCTCCACTCGGACACGGCCGGTTTTTCCGCCGCAAGCTGAAGCTCCTCACGTTTCACTCTTGCTGACGCGCGTGCGATCGCGATGGCTTCGGCGGCCGTCTTCTCAACCGCGCCCCGACCCAACTCGGAGGATGCTGCAAAACCCCAGGCGCCGTCGGCAATCACGCGCACGCTCATGCCGATGGACTCCGCGTCGGATGCATTTCCAACTTTGCCGTTCTTCGTGGTGAGCGCACGATTTCGCGTGGCTACCACGCGCACGTCGGCATACGATGCGCCGCGCACGGCAGCAGTGTTCAAGGCCCAATTGGCGACATGTTGCATGCGACGAACTTCAATCTAACACACAGGTTTGAGGTGATGTGCTTCCGCTCTCAGTGAAAGCCGAACTCTGATATTGTGTCGCAGGAGATCATCGGTTGCCCGGCCTTGCGACAGTCGAAGTCAAGGAAGCGTACCGCAACTACAAGCCGCCGGTTCCAGCGGCGAAAATCGTCAGGGCAAGTTAATTTGTTTCGTCGGAAGTAGCGACTACGGTGTAGCGTGCGCCTCGACCAACGCTCTCTTCACCGCCAATAGTTCCTTCAGGACGCTGCGCAAATTGGTGGACTCCAGCGCGTTGGCCCCGTCTGACTTTGCTGCCTTCGGGTTGTCATGTACTTCCATGAACACGCCATCGACCCCGGCAGCCACCGCCGCGCGCGCCAGCAGAGGAATGAACTCAGGCTGGCCTCCGCTCACCGCCGGACCACCGTCGTTCGCCTGAGCAGAAGGCAGTTGCACCGCGTGTGTCGCATCGAAAACCACGGGCGCGAACTTGCGCATAATCGCCAAGGACCGCATATCGACCACGAGATTGTTGTACCCAAAGCTCGCGCCGCGCTCGGTCAGGAATACTTGGGAGTTCCCGGCGTCCTTGCATTTCTCTACCGCGTGACGCATGTCCCAGGGCGCAACGAATTGACCCTTCTTAATGTTCACAACACGCCCACTGAGCGCCGCTGCTACAACCAGATCAGTCTGACGGCTCAGGAAGGCTGGGATCTGAATTATGTCTGCAACTTCGGCGACTTTGCCCACGTCAGCGGTCTCATGCACGTCCGTCAGAATCGGCAGGTGGAGCTCATCTTTGATCTTCTTTAGAATTCGCAGCCCTTCCTTGACACCCGGCCCGCGGAAGCTGCGGATCGAAGTTCGATTCGCCTTGTCATAGCTGGCTTTGAAGATGAAAGGAAAGCCGAGCGATTTCGTCACACCCTTAATGATCTCGGCCATCCGAACGGCGTGCTCTTCGCTCTCGATGACACATGGACCCGCGATCAGAAATAGATCGCCAGACCCCACATGAATCTCGCCGACCTGGAAAGATACGCTCATCGTGCGATGGCTTTGAATGCCGCCAGCTCAGTTCCGCTAAACTGAATCCCAATCTCCGTTACTCGATCCATACGCCGGCTAGTTCGGCCTTTCGAGAACTAAACACGAATCTTCTCGGGACGATGAAACATTTCCACCTCCGCCGATTCTCTCTCAGCGCGGCGCTTCGATCCGTACTCGTACGATGCGCCGATGAATGTACTGAACAGCGGATGCGGCTCGAGCGGCTTCGATTTGAATTCCGGATGAAACTGGCATCCGATGAAGTGCGGATGATCCGGCAATTCGACCATCTCGACGTAGGTTCCATCGGGCGATGAACCAGAAATCCGCATCCCCGCTGCGGTCATCGGTTCTTCATACTCGCGGTTGAACTCGTAGCGATGGCGATGCCGCTCACTGATTTCGGCTTTGCCATAAATACGGTAAGCCAGCGTGTCCGGCTCAATCTTGCAAGTCCATGCGCCCAAGCGCATCGTGCCGCCGAGTTCTTCGACGCCGCGCAACTCGCGCAACTTGTAAATCACGCGATGCGGAGTTGCCGGATCAAACTCGCTGGAATTCGCCTCCGAGAGGCCCACCACATTGCGAGCAAACTCGATACACGCCGTCTGCATTCCCAGGCAAATTCCGAAGTATGGAATCTTTCTCTCGCGCGCATAGCGGATGGCGCACAGCATGCCTTCAATCCCGCGCTTTCCAAATCCGCCGGGAACGAGAATTCCGTCATATCCCTCAAGCTGCGCCTCGTACGTCGAATCGCCGGTTTCCAGCCCCTCAGCCTCGATCCAGTTCAGCTGGAGCTTCAGATTGTGGGCCAGGGAACCATGAATCAGCGCCTCTTTCAGGGACTTGTAAGAGTCTTCGTACTCCACATACTTTCCGACGATCCCGATCGTGACGGTGTCTTTCGGGTTGTACACGCGATGCACAATGTCTTCCCACTTCGACAGGTCGCGCTCCTTAGCCTGTATGTGAAGGTATTTCAATACCAGCGTGTCAACGTTTTCGTTGGCGAACACGAGCGGCACTTCATACACCGAGGCAACATCTTTCGCGGTGATCACCGCCTCTTCCGGCACGTTGCAGAAGAGGGCGATCTTCGATTTCATTTCTTTTGCGAGGAAGCGGTCAGTGCGGCAAAGCAGAATGTCCGGCTGAATGCCGATGCTCAACAACTCTTTCACGGAATGCTGCGTCGGCTTCGTTTTCAACTCCTGCGCCGCTGCAATAAACGGAACCAGCGTCACATGCACAAACAGCGTGTGCTCGCGGCCCAGTTCCTGCCGCATCTGCCGAATGGCTTCCATGAATGGCAGCGATTCGATATCGCCCACCGTGCCGCCGATCTCGACGATGGCCACGTCTGTGTCCTGCGCTACCTTCTTCATCGCGGCCTTGATCTCGTTCGTAACGTGCGGGATTACCTGCACCGTTTTTCCCAGGTAGTCTCCTCGCCGCTCCTTGGCGATGATCTGCTCGTACAACCTGCCGGTGGTCCAATTATTATCGCGGGAAAGTTTAGCGTGCGTGAAGCGCTCGTAATGCCCAAGATCCAGATCCGTTTCGGCCCCGTCGTCGGTTACGAAGACTTCGCCATGCTGAAACGGCGACATCGTACCCGGATCCACATTCAGATACGGGTCGAACTTCATGATGTTGACCTTGATCCCGCGGCTCTCGAGCAGGCATCCGATCGAAGCCGCAGCCAGTCCCTTGCCGAGTGAAGACACTACTCCGCCCGTCACAAAGATGTACTTCGCTGGCATCTCTTCCTCGCTTTGAATTGTGTTTGAAGATTTGTGCAGGTGGGGTGCACGATCAATTATGGCAGAAAACTCCTGTGGAAGAAACGGCAGAAACCATCGTCCGGAAGATTTCGTAGCCTTCTATGTAATTGTGGTAGCGAGTGCGTTGACTATATCTCACTAAACGGCGAGAATAATTGAGGTCACCAGCACCAGAACAGTAGTGTCCTCACAAATGGGCCTGTGGCGCAGCTGGGAGCGCGCTTCCATGGCATGGAAGAGGTCGTCGGTTCGATCCCGACCAGGTCCACCAAATTCTTCAATGACTTAGGGAAGGCGAATATTCAGCGGCGGCGGGATTTGTGTCGGCCCTGGGGCGGACTGTCGAGGTCCACAGGAAATCGACAAATCAGAATCGGAATATCGGGCCTGCGAATACTTCACCCTGAGAACTCAACGTGCCACCGACGTGAACAATGCAACCTGAGCCGCAAATGAAAGCCACGTGCGGGTCCGCAAAAACCGGCAACCATTCAGCTTGAATCTTGAAGCCGAAATGGCGACTGGCATAAAGCCTGATCCCGCCTCCGATTCCAAACGAAAAGCGAGTGAAGTTAATGCTCGTGCCACTGGAAACATGTGTGGCACCAACGCTTGCGATCACGAACGGCTTCGCCCAAGAGGGCCAGTCTTCCACCAGGGGTTCGTGGCTGAAGTCTCCATGAAACTGATCAAGAATCACGCGTTGCCGGGGAGGTTGGGGCGTGATCTCCTCCGCGTGAACATAGGAGTCTTGCCTCGCCCAGCGTATTTCGACCAAGTCCTCCTCTGCACGGAGGCGCACACCAAACGAAACTCCATAGCTCGGGCTCGCGTCGAGTACGACGCGAGGGTTCATCCCGGTAACGTGAGGCTCAACCGGGAAGCTCATGGCGGTGCGATAACCCGGGA
>C688J18823_10000070_pt1 | contig 52359 bp, 51 predicted proteins | sample HopSoiMetagenom1_FD_18823 | JGI IMG/M metagenome (IMG submission 18823)
CGAATCCATAATCAATAGGAAGTAGTAAGACTGTTTACTTGAAGGGAGGTGTGAAAATGCAAATTGGAGCATTGGGTTTTGTAAACACTGCCGTATCGAAATTAGATGTGGGACAGATGAGTACTAGTCAGAATAAAGGTTTTGCTCGGTTACTATCAGGTTTGACGGAGGATGTAAAGGTTGGTAAAGATGTCCCTCAATTAAATGAAGTCGTTCAACAGCTATCGAAAGAAGAACTTTCTGAGCTAATTCAGTTTTTAAGTTCTACCGATCTGTCTGAAAGTAAATATGGATCTGAAATGATGAATCTGATGTTATTAAATGAGGATTTAGATATGACAGATCGAATGAAAGAAAGTTTGCATCTGACAGATGAAGAGGTTATTTCAGCTATCACTTCTTATTTGAAAGGTTTGGATTTGGAAAAAATAGATGAGTCCACAAGTCTTTCAGAAAAAGAGTTTTCAAAGATAGTTGAAGAACTTCCACTGATGGATGCAAACGATGCGATGACTGCATTTGTTTCCATTTTATCGTTCATTCATTTGGATGAAAATACGTTTAAAACAGACCAAAATTTTTCTGATTTAGTAAAGTCTTTAAAGCTCTTTGAACTACTTTCCAATGAATCGAAAACAAATGTGAACCAACAACAATTACAAGATTTTTTACAAAAGGTCATTGAGAGGTTGGAAACTACAATGAAGGAAAGTACTCTTTCGAGCAAAAATGAATTTCTGCACAAGTTGTTTACGCCAATAGTAAAAGAATTAAATGGGCAAACCTTAAAAAGTCAACCTTTCCAAACTGCCTTATCGACAGAACCATTAAGGTCCAAGATTGAAAACGAAAATATAGAAGTGAGTCAGACTGACACTCTAAATGGGAAAATCGTATCTTTTCAACAAATGTCCAAACCCAATGAGTTAACACTTACGCAAAGTCAATCAGGAAATAAAGTGTCAACGGATCAATTAATTCAACAATTTGAATCGATTCTTTCTAAAAGTCAATTAATGACCGCTAGTGGAAATCAAAAGCTATTTATTAAGCTATACCCAGAGCATTTAGGGGCACTTCGTGTGGAATTAATTCAAAAAGAGTCTATGCTAATCGCCAAATTCATGACAACGACTGCAAATGCTAAAGATATTTTGGAATCGCAAATCCAAAGCTTAAAGCAAGCCTTTAGCTCACAAAATATTCAAATTGAAAAAATTGAAATTTCACAGCAGTTGAACCAGCAGGAACGATACTTTAATAGAGAATCGCAACAACAGCAAGAGCAAAGACAGCAAAGAGAACAAGATAAGCTTAAACAAGAACAGGATCAGACTTTTACACTTTCTTTTGAAGAGGAATTATTAAATGTTGAGGTATAGGATGTGAAGTTTTTTGACAAATACGATTGATTCATCTCTATTATTGTCGAATTATCAAGAAATCCAGAAAAGAACGCCATCAAGCACGCTAGGTAAAGATGATTTTTTAAAGCTATTAATGACACAGCTTCAAAATCAAGATCCATCTAAGCCAATGGAAGATACCGATTTTATCGCACAAATGGCACAATTTTCATCACTAGAACAAATGACAAATATGACTAGTACATTTGGGGAATTCGTCAAACAACAACAGCAAAGTCAGATGATTGCTTACAATCAATTTGTTGGCAAAGAAATTACTTGGCATAAGTTCAATGATCTAGAGGATGGTACAACCGAAATTGAGGAAGGTACTGGAAAAATAACAAGTATCCAATTTAAAGATGATCGTATTCTTTTTAATTTAGAAGATGGAAACCAGTTAGAACCTGAAAATATTTCGCAAGTAAATGCATCAACTAATGAATCAAATATGTTACAAGCGAGCATGATGATTGGCAAAACAGTTACATATATAAATGATTCAAATCAAGAAGTATCCACCTTAATCAAATCGGTGTCATTTAAAAATGGCCTGACAACTTTCCAATTAGATGACGGTGCAAATACAGCTTTAAAATCATCTCAAATCATAAAAGTTGAATAAAGGGGAGGTATGAATGAGACATAAAGTCTATAGACCAATCACACAACCATTGATACATGGCGATTNTAAAAAGTCGGAAAAAACGGTACGCACACATCAGACAAATTTTGCTGCAGAATTACACTCTGCTCTNAAACCAAATAGTGAAGGCTTAACAATCTCCAAACATGCAAGGCAACGNCTTGAACAAAGAGGCATCAATTTTAATGAAGCCCGCTGGAATCAAATTGGTGAAAAAATAAAAGAAGCGAAAACGATGGGAGTAAAAGAATCACTCGTAATCGTAGATGATGCAGCCTTAATTGTTAGTGCACAAAACAATATAGTGATTACAGCTATGAATCGAGCGGAAGCTACTGCACAAATATTTACTAATATTAATGGAACCATTTTAATGGACTAGAGAACAGGCTGGACCTAACGGAAGCCTAAAGGCTGCTGAATGACTGAAGCAGCTATATCTGGAAGGGGAAATGAAATATGCTAAGATCTATGTATTCAGGAATAAGCGGATTGAAAAATTTTCAAACCAAATTAGACGTCATTGGGAACAATATCGCCAACGTCAACACATTCGGCTTCAAAAAAGGTCGGGTTACCTTTAAAGATACAATGAGTCAAATGGTTTCAGGTGCAAGTGCTGCAACAGACAATCGTGGAGGGAAGAATGCAAACCAGGTTGGACTTGGTTCGACATTGGCAACCGTTGATACCGTACATACAGGCTCTAGTCTTCAAACAACAGGTCGTTCCCTCGATTTAGGGATAGATGGTGATGGATATTTCGTTGTAAGTCAAAATGGGGCAAATATGTATACTCGTGCGGGAAACTTCTATCTTGATGACAAGGGGTCATTAGTAAATGCTGACGGGTTAAAAGTACAAGCTTTTAAAGAGGATGGAACGATTGGTGATGTAGCTATTAACGTAAATGCAGTACTACCGGCAATTACTACTAATAGAATCTCATTTTCTGAGAATCTTTCTGCAAATGCTATTGCTGGATCTGTATTTTCTCAACAAATTAAAGTTGTGGATGATCAGGGAAAATCCTTAGCTGCAACCGTATATTTCCAAAAATCAACTGATATTGATACTGAAAATGAGTGGGCAGTATACATCAATGAAGACCCAACAGTAAATACAGACGCAGAATCAATTACAACTTTAACTTTTGATGAAGATGGAAACTTTGATAATAGTACTGAAAATGAAATCACTTTAGATCTATTTGATCCTGCTAATACATCTACAAATCCAATAACATTAGACTTTTCTGCTTTAACTCAATACGAAGGATCAAGTACAGCCCTTGTCGATCCAAGCGGTAATACAGAAGGAAAACTAGAAAGTTATAACATCGGATCATTAGGGGAAATTAACGGTGTATACTCAAATGGTGAAATTATTCAATTAGGTCAAATAGCGATAGCCAAATTCAGCAACACATCTGGTCTAACGAAAACGGCAAATAACTTATTCCAAGAATCCATTAACTCTGGAACACCGGACATCAACGTTGCAGGTGAAGGTCGGGGAATATTATCATCCGGTTCTCTTGAAATGTCAAACGTCGATCTTGCGGAAGAATTTACCGATATGATCGTGGCACAACGGGGTTTCCAGGCAAACACGAGAATCATTACAACTTCTGATGAAATACTACAAGAACTAGTTAACTTAAAACGCTAATTTAAGGGGGAAGGGTTAAAAGGATCTTCTTTAACCCTAAATTTAACAGTGATTAAAGTATCGAAATTGAACGGGAAAACATTTATTATTAATGCCTTGTACATAGAAACGATCGAAGCTTTTCCAGATACAACGATCACCTTGATGAATGGAAACAAATATATTGTCAAGGAAAATGAAGAACAAGTGCTTGAGCTGATCTCAGAGTTCTATCAATCTGTTAACCTTCTTGGAAGAGAGATAAGGGGAAATGAGAATGAAGAATAATAAAATGGTCATGACGCTGCTAGTCTTGCTTATTGCGATTACCCTTGTAGGTGCCATTGCCATCGTAATGATCTTAAATTTGAATGATCAACCTAAAGGAAAAGAGCCATCGATTGATAAAGTGATTGAGTATTCGGTTGATATTCCTGAGTTAACAACCAATTTAGCAAATGATGATTTTATTCGTATATCCTTTAAAATTCAGACAGACAGTAAGAAGGCAAAGAAAGAGTTAGACAAGAGAATCTTTCAGGTGAATAATATCATTATTTTGGAGCTTTCAGAGAAAAAAACGGAAGACATTAAAGGAAAAGATGGCCAGAAAAAGCTTGAGGAAGATATAAAGGTTAAAATCAATGAGCTCATGCAAGATGGTACAGTCGAGAAGGTCTATATCACTCAATTCCTCCTCCAATGAAAAGACATCTAGAGTAAATGATGAACAATGGAGGTGTATGAAATGTCTGGAGATGTTCTTTCTCAAAATGAAATAGATGCTCTGTTGTCAGCCTTGTCCACGGGTGAAATGGATGCAGAAGAGTTAAAAAAGGAACAATCTGAGAAACGGGTGAAAGTCTATGATTTTAAAAGAGCTCTCCGTTTCTCAAAGGATCAAATCCGAAGCTTAACCCGTATTCATGAAAACTTTGCAAGACTAATGACAACCTTTTTTTCTGCTCAATTAAGAACATATGTCCAAATAAGTGTAGCATCCGCTGATCAAATTCCATATGAGGAATTTATTCGTTCGATTCCAAAGATGACCATCTTAAATGTTTTCGAAGTCCCTCCATTAGAAGGAAGAATTATTATGGAAGTAAATCCTAATATTGCCTATGCCATGATGGATCGAATGATGGGAGGTAAAGGGACAAGTATTAATAAAGTGGATAACTTAACGGAGATTGAAACAAAAATCATGTCATCTATGTTTGAGAAGGCTTGTGAATACTTACAAGAAGCATGGGAATCCATTGTTCAAATAGATCCCATACTCACAGAATTTGAAGTAAACCCACAATTTTTACAAATGGTCTCTCCCAATGAAACCGTCGTTGTTATTTCATTAAATACAACGATAGCGGAAACAAGTGGAATGATCAATATATGTATTCCACATGTCGTTTTGGAACCAATTATTCCAAAATTGTCTATTCAATATTGGATGCAAAATGAAAAACAAGATCGAGTACCTGAAGAAATTGTAAAGCTTGAAGAAAATATAAAAAAAGCCGTTATCCCGATTTCAGCGGAATTGGGTAATTCGCAAATATCGATTCAAGATTTTCTTATGCTCGATATTGGAGATGTGATTGAATTAAACCAATCCATTGAAAATCCACTACTGATAAAAGTGGGAGAAATCCCTAAGTTTATCGGGCAACCTGGAAAAGTAAATAAAAAATTAGCCGTACAAGTATTAGAAACATGGAAGGGGGGAGAGGACGATAATGGGCAATGATATGCTATCACAAGAAGAAATTGATGCTTTACTTCGAGGTACGGATGATGAGGAATCAGATCATTTCATTCATGAGAATCTTAATGACTACTTGTCTGAAATGGAAAAGGATGCATTAGGGGAGATCGGAAATATCTCTTTTGGAAGCTCTGCTACTGCCTTGTCCACATTATTAAACCAAAAGGTGGATATAACAACACCTGAAGTAACTGTTATATTGCAAAGTAAATTAGTGGAAGAATTCCCTCATCCCTATGTGGCCATACAAGTTCGTTATACACAAGGATTTTCGGGCACAAATTTATTAGTCATTAAGCAAAGTGATGCAGCCATTATTGCAGATTTAATGTTAGGTGGAGATGGTAGAAATCCTACTGAATTAATGGATGAAATCCAAATGAGCGCTGTTCAAGAAGCGATGAATCAAATGATGGGCTCAGCAGCTACCTCCATGTCAACTATTTTTGGCAAACGGGTAGATATTTCACCTCCTTCGATAGACATATTAAATGTTCTTGAAGGAGCAGGAACAGATAAAATTCCTGATGATGATATGTTTGTCAAAGTATCTTTTCGTTTAAAGATTGGTGACCTTATTGATTCAAATATCATGCAGTTGTTACAACTGAATTTTGCGAAAAGCTTAGTAGAAGAATTATTAAATCCAAAGTCTGAACCAACGCAAAATGATAAAGTTGAAGTAGAACCAACAACAAAATTGGATCATAGAGAGACTGCACAATATTCAAATGATATGGAACAACCATATGCTAGTCAGCCAATCGATACAAGCTTCTCGAATTCAGAACATAAAGTACAACAACATCAACCGTATATGCAGGAGTCAAATCCGTATGGAACGATTCCATACCAGAATCATATGGCTCCACAAGGGATGAAGGAGTATCATTCGGAACCACAACACTTTGGTTCTGCCTTTCCTCAAGGGATCCAACCGAATGTACAACCTGCTGTGTTTTCGAGTTTTGAACCCTATCAACTTCAGGAGTCTGAAGTAAGAAATTTAGATATGTTGATGGATATTCCACTTCAAGTCACGGTAGAACTGGGTAGAACACAACGATCTGTAAAAGAGATATTAGAACTATCTCCTGGTTCAATCATTGAACTTGATAAGTTAGCGGGTGAACCGGTAGATATTCTTGTGAATAATCGGCCAGTTGCTAGAGGTGAAGTGGTGGTTATTGATGAGAACTTTGGGGTTCGAGTAACCGATATTATAAGTAAGTCTGACCGAATTAACAAACTTAAATAACAGGAATAATAAATTCATTTTAATGTTGACAATATAAAATAAAAGAAATAGATTAAGATCAATTTTTGGGGGTAGAAAAATAATGGCACATAGAATTTTGGTAGTTGACGATGCAGCATTTATGCGAATGATGATTAAAGATATATTAACGAAAAATGGATATGATGTTGTAGGAGAAGCATCAGATGGTCAACAAGCAGTGGAAAAATACAAAGAGTTACATCCAGACCTTGTGACAATGGATATTACAATGCCTGAAATGGACGGAATCACTGCGCTTAAAGAAATTAAAAAAATAAATCCAGGGTCAAAAGTGATTATGTGTTCTGCAATGGGACAACAAGCAATGGTCATTGATGCGATTCAAGCAGGGGCGAAGGATTTTATTGTTAAACCTTTCCAAGCAGATCGTGTATTAGAAGCGATTTCGAAAACACTTAGTTAGAATCTTTTTTAGAAGGTGCAGGATATTGCGAATAAAACAACTCTTTTTTATCGGGCTATTGCTCCTGTTTTCTCTCTTAGGCTTTCAAACAGAAACCTATGCTGGGCAATTGAACAACAGCGTAAAAGATTGTCTTGAACAGCCCGATGCATGTGAAGAACAACCAAAAGACTCATCTCAAACTGAAACAAAAGATAATGAGGGCGTTGAAAATAAAGGCTCAGAAACGGTTTCAAGTTCTGTAGGATTAACCTTATGGGATTTTGTTAAAATGATTTTTGCCACTGTATTTGTTGTGGCTTTACTCTATTTCGTATTGAAATTTGTGAATGCAAAGGGACGTTTGTTTAAAAGCACTCAACTTATTGAAAATTTAGGTGGGACAACACTTGGTGCAAATCGTTCTGTTCAACTTATTAAAATAGGTAATCAGTTGTTAATTGTTGGAGTAGGAGAAAATATCCAATTATTGAAAGAAATTGATGATGAACAAGAATATGAGCAAATTATTTTAGAGTATAACAATCAAATAAACCAGATGGGCAGTCCAAATGACATTATAACCAAGATTTTGAAACGTGTAAAAGAAAAGGATAATCGAAAAGGTGAAGAGAAACCACCATTTCAAACTTTGCTAAAAAAGCAATTAGATGATCTTTCAAAAGGGAGAAAGCAACTTTATGAGGATTTAGAGAAAAAGAAGGGTCCAGATAAGTCATGAATGAGTTTATGGAATTCTTTAATACAAGTTCATCAGAGAATGTTTCCACATCTGTTAAACTTGTACTCTTACTTACTGTTCTTTCCCTTGCACCCAGTATTCTTGTATTAATGACTTGCTTTACAAGAATTGTGGTGGTTCTTTCCTTTGTTCGAACGGCTCTAGCGACCCAGCAAATGCCGCCAAATCAAGTAATCATTGGTTTATCGTTATTTCTGACCTTTTTTATTATGGCACCAACTTTTCAAGAGGTGAATAATGATGCGCTTACTCCATTGTTTAATAATGAAATTAATTTAGAAGAAGCATATGATAAAGCGTCCATACCCTTTAAAGAATTTATGAGTGCAAATACTAGACAAAAGGATTTGGCTTTATTTCTTGAGTATTCAAAAGCGGATCCACCTGAATCGATTCAGGATATTCCATTAACGGCCCTTGTTCCGGCCTATGCTATTAGCGAGCTTAAAACGGCGTTTCAAATTGGGTTTATGATATTTATTCCTTTTTTAGTCATTGATATGGTAGTGGCCAGTGTGCTTATGTCAATGGGGATGATGATGCTTCCTCCAGTAATGATTTCATTACCCTTTAAAATATTGTTATTTGTACTTGTAGATGGATGGTATTTAGTTGTTAAATCTCTTCTACAAAGTTTTTAAGAAGGTGAAATAGAATGACTCCTGAAACGGTCATTACCATTGCAGAAGAAGGAATATGGATGGTTTTATTGATTTGTGGACCGCTCTTAATATTGGCCCTTGTTGTTGGACTAATTATAAGTATTTTTCAAGCTACGACTCAGATTCAAGAACAAACATTAGCGTTTGTTCCAAAGATTGTTGCGGTCTTACTTGGAATTATTTTTTTTGGCCCATGGATGTTGAGTCAATTACTTTCCTATACCACTGATATATTTTCTAATTTAACAAGGTTTATTGGTTAAAAGGAATGGCTCATTGGATCGAACAATTTCCTTCTTTTTTACTTGTATTTATTCGGGTAACTTCCTTTTTTATTGTGTTGCCTCTTTTCTCTTACCGGACAATCCCGACAACCTTTAAAGTTGGATTTGGATTCTTTCTATCTTGGATTATGTTTCTTTCAATGGATGCGCCTGTTTTTGACATAGACGCTGCTTACTATTTATTAATCTTAAAAGAAGCATTGGTTGGTATATTAATTGGGTTCATAGCTTATGTGATTATGTCATCCATTCAAACTGCAGGGGGATTCATAGATTTTCAGATGGGGTTTGGTATGGTAAATGTCATGGATCCGCAAACAGGAGCACAGAGCCCAATCATGGGACAATATCTATATATTATCAGTCTCTTTTTTCTGTTAACAGTGAATGGGCATCACTTAATATTAGATGGAATTTATTACAGCTATCAATTTATACCATTGGATCAAGCGTGGCTCCCATTTGGATCTGAAAAAGTAGTGGAATTTGTGATTCGGTCTTTTAGTACGATGTTTATGATCGCCTTGCAAATGTCATTACCAGTTGTTGGAAGTTTATTCCTTGTTGATGTAGCACTCGGAATTGTGGCGAGAACTTTTCCACAATTGAATATATTTGTTGTAGGAATGCCAGTGAAGATCGTCGTGAGCTTCGTGATATTAATTATAGTGATGAGCACAATGATGGTAGTCGTTTCTCGTATTTTTGAGACGATGCTTACTACGATGAGAGGTCTTATGACTCTCCTTGGGGGTCTGTAACAATTGAAATTAGTTCCATTAAATTTGCAATATTTTGCTGGAGAAAAAACAGAAAAGGCTACACCTAAAAAAAAGAGTGATGCGCGAAAAAAAGGACAGGTAGCAAAGAGTCAAGATGTAAATGTGGCAATTGGATTATTAGCGTGCTTTTTCTTTTTCTCCGTTTCATTTACTTATTTAATCAAAATCATAGCATCTATATTAAAACATTCTTTTCAAGTGTATATGTTGGTGGATTTAACAGAAGAAAATCTACATATGATCTTTTTAGAACTTGTACAAGAAGTGGCTATGCTATTAGGTCCCATTATGATGGTAGCACTAGTTGCGGGTGTGGCCGCAAATTACTTTCAAATTGGATTTTTATTTTCAACAGAATCCATTCAGTTTAAATTGGATAAATTAGACCCAATAAAAGGATTTAAACGTATTTTCTCCATGCGATCGGTAGTTGAATTCTTAAAATCTATTTTTAAAATATGTATTGTTGGCTTCATTACTTTCTTTGTCTTGTGGAACCGAATGGATGAAATTCTCATTTTATCGCAAAAGTCAATTGGGTCAGCTCTTGATATGTTGATAGACTTAACAATTGAAATGGGCTTGTATGCCGGCGGTGCATTGCTTTTTCTAGGATTACTGGATTATTTCTACCAAAAATATGATTTTGAAAAAAATCTCCGCATGTCCAAACAAGATATTAAGGATGAATATAAAAATTCAGAAGGTGACCCATTAATCAAATCAAAAATTAAGCAAAAGCAGCGAGAAATGGCGATGAGTCGGATGATGCAGGAAGTACCGAATGCAGATGTCATCATCACAAATCCCACACATTACGCTGTAGCGTTGAAATATGATGAAAATAAACTTGATGCACCCTATGTGGTTGCAAAGGGAGTCGACTTTGTTGCCCAAAAAATTAAATTAGTTGCTAAAGAGAATGAAGTGATTACGATTGAAAATCGCCCTTTGGCTAGGGCACTTTACAGTCAGACGGAGATCGGGGATGCGATTCCAGAAGAGTTTTTTAAAGCAGTCGCTGAAATATTAGCCTTTGTGTATCGAACCAAAAAAATGATTTAGTGAAATGATTGTAATTGGCTTAACGATGCCTGTACGTTTTTCAAAGAGGAGGGAATAAAAATGTCAGCAAGAGAGGTAACCGTATTTGTCAGCGTCATCATGATTGTTGCGATGCTTATTATTCCACTTCCTACTTGGCTGTTAAGTATATTGCTTATACTGAATATTTCAGTAGCTCTCTTAGTACTGTTGACTTCTATGAGTTTGATAGAGCCACTGCAATTTTCAGTTTTCCCTACTCTTTTACTCCTGTTAACTCTGTTTCGTCTAGGACTTAATGTATCCACCACACGTGCCATCCTTACACACGGAGATGCAGGTGGTGTCGTTGAAACATTTGGATCTTTCGTTGTCGGAGGAAATTTAATCGTAGGAATGGTTGTATTCTTAATTTTAGTCATCATTAATTTTATTGTTATTACAAAAGGTTCTGAACGTGTTTCTGAAGTAGCAGCTCGTTTTGCACTCGATGCAATGCCAGGAAAGCAAATGAGTATTGATGCTGATTTAAATGCAGGCATGATTTCTGAACAACAAGCAAGGGAAAGACGTGAAAAGGTTAGTCGTGAAGCCGATTTTTATGGTTCCATGGACGGGGCTAGTAAGTTTGTAAAAGGGGATGCCATAGCAGGGATCATTATTGTATTAATCAACCTTATTTTCGGAATTGTCATCGGTATGATGCAACAAGGAATGAGCCTTGCAGATGCTGCGAGTCATTTTTCATTATTAACTGTAGGAGATGGAATTGTTAGCCAAGTGCCAGCACTGATCATTTCAACTGCAACAGGAATTGTAGTGACGAGGTCAGCATCAAATGGAAATTTAGGACAAGAAATTTCTACTCAATTACTATCTTTTCCGAAAATGCTCTATATTACAGGTGGAACCATCCTTTGCTTAGGATTATTTACTCCCATAAATGATTTATTAACGATTCCGATTGCGGGATTGCTTGCATTTGGAGGGTATCGAATGNTGAATGTTCCTCAAATGAATCAAGAGCAAATACAGGAAACGGAAGAAGAAAATGAATCGAGCGAAATGAAAAGTCCAGAAAGCGTCATAAATCTTTTAAATATGGATCCGATTGAATTTGAATTTGGTTATGGATTAATACCACTTGTTGATGCCAATCAAGGTGGAGATTTACTGGACCGAATCGTTATGATTCGAAGGCAATTAGCTATTGAGCTAGGATTGGTTATACCTGTTGTCAGAATTAGGGACAATATACAACTTCAACCCAATGAATATCGATTGAAAATAAAAGGTAATGAGTTGGCACGTGGGGAACTATTGCTGGATCATTACTTAGCAATGAGTCCAGGTACCGAGGATGATGCTATTTCTGGAATTGAAACCATTGAACCATCTTTTGGGTTACCTGCAAAATGGATAACTGAGGATATGAAAGAAGAGGCAGAGATTTTTGGTTATACTGTAGTGGATCCTCCTTCTGTTGTGTCCACTCATATCACAGAAATCATAAAAACAAATGCGTATGATTTATTGGGACGTCAAGAAACGAAACAACTCATTGATCATTTAAAAGAGAGTTATCCAATTCTTATAGAAGAAGTAACCCCAACCCCTCTTTCAGTTGGTGAGGTGCAAAAAGTATTATCTAAACTTCTCAAAGAAAATGTTTCAATTCGTAATTTACCCATTATATTTGAAACGCTCGCTGATTTCGGAAAAGTTACTTCTGATACCGATTTGCTTACTGAATATGCTAGACAAGCACTTGCACGTCAAATTACCAATCAGTATTCACAATCAAATGATTCTTTAAAAGTGGTGACACTATCGGGTCAAGTTGAGAAGGTTATAGCGGATGGGGTTCAACAAACTGAGCACGGGAATTATTTGGCCGTGGATCCAACGATTTCACAACGAATATTAGAATCTATCGCTACACAAGTGGAACAACTTTCTTTGCTGGAGCAAACACCAATTGTGCTATGTTCACCTGCCGTGAGAATGTATGTTCGACAATTAACAGAACGGTATTTTCCTCAGATTCCAATTTTATCTTATAATGAGCTCGAAGCAAATGTTGAAGTTCAAAGTGTTGGGGTGGTGAATATTGAGTGAAGGTGAAAAAATATCGAGCTTCTTCAATGAATGAAGTGATGAAACTGATTCGAAAAGAATTAGGAAATGATGCAATTATTCTAAATTCACGAGTGGTACAAACGGGTGGTTTTCTTGGTTTTTTTAAAAAAAGAAGTATTGAAGTGGTTGCTGCTCTGGATACAAAACCAATAGAAACCGTTCAACCTATTTTGAAAGAGCAGCAAAAAGGGATTGATATTTCTATTCCCAAATTGAATTCAACAATTAAAACACTAGTTGATAAAAAGGATCTCACGGAGTCTGAAGAACTACTTAAAGAAATATCTCAATTAAAGACATTACTTAGAAATGTAAAAGTTGAGAGTGGAAATAGTGAAATTCCTCTACCAAAACCAGTTCAAGAATTAAAACAATTGCTTATCAAACAGGAGATTCATAAAAAGATTATTGATGAAGTAATAGAAATGTCATTAGAACAATGGTATTCAAGCGGAGGAAAGTCGACTCAGGCGGATGTACTTCAATGGGCACGAGAATATTTAATGAAACAAATTTCCCATTTGCCCTTTGGTGGAATTACATTCACTCGTAAATATGTCAATGTGGTGGGACCTACTGGTGTTGGTAAAACGACGACTTTAGCAAAAATAGCTGCAGATTGTATTCTACAAGATCATAAAAGAATCGCTTTTATCACTACAGATACCTATCGAATTGCAGCAATTGAACAGTTAAAAACATATGCCAATATATTAAATGTTCCGATTGAAGTCTGCTATAATTTAATTGACTTNCAAAAAGCAATGGTGCTATTTGATCGTTATGATCTCGTATTTATTGATACGGCTGGAAGAAATTTCCGNAATCGTAAATATGTAGAGGATTTAAAAAATGTTATTGATTATAAACAAAATATGGAAACCTTTCTAGTTCTTTCATTAACATCCAAACAGATCGATATGGAAGAAATATTTCAACAGTTTTCAACTATGACAATCGATAAACTTATCTTTACAAAATCGGATGAAACATCTACTTACGGGGCCATGTTCAATATGATTTATTTTGGACAAAAAGCAGCAGCGTATATTACAAACGGACAAAATGTACCAGAAGATATGGTTGTAGCCTCTCCTCAAAATATAGTCAATCGCATAATAGGGGTCGATTAATTTGGAAGATCAAGCAGAGCATTTACGAGCAATCGTAAAGAATCAAATGTTGAACATTCAGACCAAAACAATTGCTGTTGTAAGTGGTAAAGGGGGAGTAGGCAAATCAAACTTTTCATTAAACTTTGCCATCTCTTTATCTAAAAGAGGACATTCGGTATTGGTATTTGATTTAGATATTGGCATGGGAAATATTGATATATTAATGGGATTGTCTTCAAAATACTCTATTGCTGACTTTTTTTTAAACCAGGTACCATTAAAGGAAATGATTACAGTCGTACCTGAAGGGATTCATTATATTTCAGGAGGGACAGGTCTCTCAGTGCTTACTAAAATTAGTCAAGAGTCATTTGATCACTTCTCTAAACAGTTTTCATTATTACTGAGTAACTATGAATATATTATTTTTGACATGGATGCTGGGATTCACGAAAATTCCTTAAGGTTCATATTAGCTGTTGATGAAATAATGGTTATCACAACACCAGAGCCCACATCCATTACAGATGCATATGCAGCAATGAAATATATTACAATGGAAAATCAATCTATTCCTTTATATATCATTATCAACCGTGCTCAATCAGAAAAAGAAGGAATCTCCACCTTTAATCGTATATCAAAAGTACTGAATCATTTTCTAAATAAGAATGCTACTTTACTAGGCATACTACCTGATGATCAAATTATTCCTCAAGCAGTTAGAAAACAAACGCCTTTTGTACAATTGAATGAGAGATCCCCTGCTTCTAAGGCGTTGAAAAGACTAACAGAAGTATACTGTTTACAAGATAACAAGCCGTTTTCCTCCTATACAAAGGTGAATTTTGTAGCAAAGCTGAAGAGATTCCTTTTCGAGAGGTAGTGCATCATTATGCAGCAATGGGAAGAATTAATAAATGATGAGCAGAAACAAGAAATGAAAAACTTATTAGTAGGAAATAAGACTACTAACTTACGTGAAAAATATAGTAAAATAGAACCAAGTGACTTTAGCCTATCAGATAATTGGAATCAAATGAAAAAGAAAATGATATTAATTGGAACTTCAACGGGTGGACCCAGTGCATTGCAAAGTGTATTGACCAAGCTTCCAAGTAATATTCAAGCACCAATCATAATTTCCCAACATATGCCTTCAGGTTTTACAAAGTCTTTGGCAAATCGACTAAATTCATTATCAGAGATAAATGTAAAGGAAGCTGAAAATAGGGAAGTGATCATCAATGGTACTGCCTATATTGCACCTGGAGGATTTCATTTGAAATTGAAAAAACTAGGTGACAATATAGTTGTTCAGTTAGAGAAATCAATCCAAAAATGTGTTCACTGTCCATCTGTTGACGTTATGTTTGAATCAGCGTCACGATTCAATGATTATGGGAAGATTGTTGCTTTGATGACAGGTATGGGTTCTGATGGTTCAAAAGGTCTTATCTCCTTAAAAAGAAGTGGGCAAGTAAGAGCAATTGCCCAATCCAAGGAAACCTCGATTGTTTTTGGAATGCCAAGAGCAGCGATTGCTACAGACTTGATTGATGAAATTAAAGATCTTGAAAATATAGCGGAAACTATTATCAAATATGTTTGATTCAAAAGAGGTGTAGGAAAATGGATATGAATCAATATTTGGAAGTTTTTATTGAAGAAAGTAAAGAACATCTACAATCTTGTAATGATCATTTATTAGAGTTAGAAAAAAGTCCAAATGATATGAGTATTATTAATGAAATCTTTCGATCTGCACATACATTAAAAGGTATGTCTGCAACAATGGGCTATGAGGATTTAGCTAAGCTTACTCACAAAATGGAAAATGTATTAGATGCCATCAGAAATCAAACGATTGCTGTAACACCTGAGTTAATAGATGTCGTTTTTTTAGCGGTTGATGATTTGGAAGAAATGGTTCAATCCATTGCAAGTGGTGGAGATGGTAAAAAGGATGTCTCAAATGCAGTAGAAAAATTAAAATTGATTGAAGAGTCTCAAAGTTCTTTTGTCATTGACGCACAAAAGGAAGTAGCTGTTGCTACTGTTGAAGCTGATGAAGAACAAAAAACGACCTATGATGAATTTGAAAGAACTGTTATTGAACAATCCAAGGAACAAGGGTTTTCTACGTTTGAGATTTCGATTTCACTTAGAGAAGACTGTCTACTTAAAGCTGCAAGGGTTTATATGGTTTTTGGAGTGCTAGAAGAATTAGGAGAAATCATTAAGTCAACTCCACCCGTTGAACAATTGGAAGAAGAACAATTTGATCAGAACTTTACTATAACCATCGTTACTAAAGAAACTTCAGCGGAAATTGAAAATAAAGTCATGAAAGTATCTGAAGTAGAGAAAGTAGAAGTTTTATCTATAACACTAACAGATTCAAAAAATGAAATCCAATCCAGATCGCTAGAATCGAAAGCCGTCGAATTGGAACCTATAGAAAATCAAGTTGTTCCTAGCGAAAAAGCAACAATAAATAATGCAAATCAAAGTAATAATAATGAAAGTAAAAATCACTCTGCTGGAAAAGCTACCAGTAAAACAATTCGGGTCAATATTGAGCGGCTTGATATATTATTAAATTTATTTGAAGAGTTAGTGATTGATCGAGGCCGACTTGAACAAATTTCTTCAGAATTAAATAACCAGGAACTCCAAGAGACAGTGGATCGGATGTCTAGAATCACTGGTGATCTGCAAAATATTATTTTAAATATGAGAATGGTTCCGATCGACACTGTATTTAATCGCTTTCCACGTATGGTGAGGCAAATTGCAAGGGATTTACATAAGAAAGTGAATCTGGAGATTATTGGTGCTGAAACAGAATTAGATCGAACAGTAATAGATGAAATTGGTGATCCACTCGTTCATTTAATCCGAAATTCATGTGATCATGGTATTGAAACCCCTGAAATTCGAAAGATAAATGGAAAAAGTGAAGAAGGTACAGTAATCTTAAAGGCTTATCATAGTGGGAATCATGTTTTTATTGAAATTGAAGATGATGGTTCAGGTATTAGCCGTGATAAAGTGTTAAAGAAAGCATTAAAATCCGGGATTGTAAATGAGGAAACCGCTGCAACACTTTCAGATAAACAAGTGTATGAATTAATTTTTGCTTCAGGATTTTCAACAGCTGAAAGCATTTCTAGTCTATCAGGTCGAGGTGTAGGTCTAGATGTAGTGAAAAACACAATCGAGAATCTGGGTGGAGAGGTTACCGTTGATTCAATCGAAGGAAAAGGCTCCCTTTTCTCTATACAACTGCCTTTAACTTTATCTATTATTTCGGTTATGCTTGTGGAAATTCAAAGGGAAAAATATGCGATTCCGCTTTCTTCCATAATCGAGACAGCCATCATTAAAAAAGATGATATATTACATGCACATAATCAAAAAGTGATTGACTTTCGTGGAAAAGTGGTACCGCTATTGTTCCTAAAAGATTTATTTGAGGTACCTATCTTTGAGGAGGAAGATGAATTTATTTCAGTTATCATTATTCGAAAAGGTGAAAAAATGGCTGGACTTGTCGTGGATTCGTTTATTGGCCAGCAAGAAATCGTATTAAAATCATTTGGAAGTTATTTGAACAATATTTTTGCTATCCCTGGTGCAACCATTCTTGGTGACGGACAAGTTGCATTAATCGTAGATTGCAACGTATTACTAAAATAGATCTCCCCTTTAGTATGAGAAGTGTAGTTCAAATTAGAGTGAAAGTGATCGAGGTGAGCGATATGTCTGAAACGGTTTCTACTGATATTAAACTAATTGTATTTCAACTAGATGGGAAAGAATATGGAATTTCAGTTGAGTATATACATGGAATTGAAAAGGTTCAACATATAACCAGAGTCCCAGGAACGGCTCGATTTGTAAAAGGAGTGATTAATCTCCGTGGGGTCGTTACGCCAATTATTGATCTTCGGAAAAGGTTTGGTATTGAGGAATGTGAATACTCTGATACGACTCGTGTAATTATTGTGGCAATGGATGATGTGGAGGTAGGATTAATTGTTGATGCTGCAAACGATGTTATTGATATTAAAGAAGAAACAATTGAACCATCTCCAGAAGTAGTGGGGATTAAAGAGGACGAGTATGTAAAAGGTGTCATCAAAATAGATAATAGATTACTAATCCTAATTGATTTAGCCAAGATTCTTGACCGGAAGGAATTAAAAGTTGAGAGTTCAGAGGAATAGAATCATGAATTTTATTGATAAGATTTCTAGCGAGCAACTTGATATTTTAAAAGAAATTGGAAATATTGGAGCCGGGCATGCTGCAACTGCTCTTTCTATGATGTTGAATAAAAAAATAGATATGAAAGTACCTTCTGTTCGAATCATGACTTTTGATGAAATGATTGATATGGCAGGGGGAGCGGAAAATGTTGTGGCGAGTGTTTACCTACGAATTGAAGGTGAAGCTCCAAGTAATATGTTTTTTGTTCTTCCTTTAACACAAGGAAACAAGTATATTCAACAACTCATTTGTGATCCTAATTTTTCGTTTGATAACCCACCATATGATGAGATGGCTATTTCCGCATTACAAGAACTAGGAAATATTCTAGCAAGTAACTATATTTCTTCGTTATCCGATTTTACAGGATTAGATTTACATTCTTCTGTACCTGCTGTTTGTGTTGATATGCTAGGAGCCATTATAAGCTATGGATTTATTGAGTTGTCTGCCTTTAGTGACTATGTTATTGTGATTGATACGGCATTGAATGAAGCCAATGATGATAATGCACGAAGTGTGGATGGACATTTTTTTCTAATTCCAGATCCGGAATCATTTGAAATCATGTTTCATTCACTAGGAGTTGCGTTAAATGAATAATAGTCAACAAATTGTGAAAGTCGGAATTGCAGATATGAATATTGTAAAAGCTCCCGATGCGATTCGAACTTCTGGTTTAGGATCATGTGTTGGTGTTGTTATTTATGATTCATTACAGAGTATTGCTGGGTTAGTTCATGTAATGTTGCCCGACTCCTCACTCTCTAGAAATGACCCTATTAATCTTGCAAAATATGCAGATACAGGTATAAAAGAACTCGTATCCATTATGATTAAACATGGAGCAAGAAAGTTGTCATTAAAAGCAAAAATTGCCGGTGGTGCACAAATGTTTCAATTTTCCTCTGGCAATGAATTGATGCGAATCGGACCGAGAAATGTAGAAGCAGTAAAGAAACAATTATCGACTTTACATATCGCACTTATGGGAGAAGATGTTGGCGGGAATAGTGGTAGAACGATTGAGTTTGATCCAAAAACAGGTGTATTACAAATTAGAACGGTGAATAAAGGAATATCTTATTTGTAATTTTTCATCACGTTTTATAGGTCAATGACTAAATTTGTTTAATAATGTATGATTTGTCCTTTCCTCTCTCACTATATGAGAGAGGTTTTTAATAAATAGCTAAAAGGGATATAAAGAAAACTTCCATTAGTGGGGGTATTACAGCCTGTTAAACCGGGATAAAGGGTGCTTTTCTTTGAAGGAGGGTCAAAATGGTACATGTTTCTACTGCCGACGAACAGCAATATTGGCAAAAATGGGTGACCTCTCGTGATGAGGAAGCTGGGAATATACTTATAAAAAAATATTTGTCTTTAGTTAGCTATCATGTACAGCGTATTTCTGTTTCATTACCAAAGAATGTTTCAAGAGATGACCTTAAAAGCTTAGGGATGATTGGTCTATATGATGCATTGGAAAAATTCGATCCAACAAGAGATTTGAAATTTGATACATATGCTTCTTTCCGTGTGCGTGGTGCGATCTTGGATGGCTTAAGAAAAGAAGACTGGTTACCTAGGAGTACAAGAGATAAAACGAAGAAGATGGATACTGCCATTGAAAAACTAGAGCAAAAATACTTACGTAATGTAACACCGGAGGAAATAGCTAATGAACTAAAAATTCCTGTTGAAAATGTGTATACAACCATGAATGAACAATTTTTTGCAAATTTCCTTTCAATGGATGAGAATCCTAACGATAATGAAAATAAGGATAGGCAATCGTTTACAATAAAGGATGAAAGAGTGGATCTTCCAGAAGATCGTTTGCTTAAAAAAGAAGTCATTGAAGAAATGACAGGAATTATTACGAAGTTTAATGAAAAGGAACAACTCGTTATTAGTTTATTTTACAAAGAAGAATTGACATTAACAGAGATTGGCCAAATAATGGGTTTATCCACTTCCAGAATATCTCAAATTCATTCAAATTGTATTTTTAAACTCCGCCAAGCATTGGAGAAGCTTATGTAGTAAGGGTTATGATCCAAGTGATTTGAATAGGCGTTCATTAGCTACGCTTTCATCCAAAATAAAGGAACTGTTATTGATTACAGCGGATAGAGGGACTTTATGACAATCTTTTTTATCATTATTAATCTCATTTTAAACATGATCGCTTTATTGTCTATTATTATTTTATTTTTACGGCAAGGTAAACTATTTAAAATAGAAGATAATCAAAAAAAAACCATCAAAGAAATGGAAGATTTACTCTCCTCTTTTGTTCTAGAAATGAAGGAAGACAATGAACAATTGATCAAACGTATTGAGGATCTAAAGAATGCAAAAAACTTTTCAAGCCAAAATAACCAGAATGAACCATCTTCCATTAAAACACCATTAGAGAAAACAATAGAATCAGAAGTACGAGATGGTGACAATGACCTTTCAACTCGATTAGAAAAGACGGTTGGTCATTATGCAGTTAAAGCCTACCAACAACAATCGAAACAGGAAAAGGTGGGCCTTCAAGCTCCTTTGAAGGAAAGCGAACTGCCCAAAAAACAAGAAAATTCAAACTCAGCTCAACAAGAATCTTTAGCCGGTCAAATATGGAATTTGAAAGACCAGGGTTATTCCCTCGAGGAAATAGCTCAAAAATTGAAGAAAGGGAAGACGGAAATTGATCTTCTTCTTAAATTTCAGGGAAAGTCATCAGAAATAACTTGAATGGATTAATTAAACATGGTATAGTATTAAACGGTGTTAATACACACGCTTATGGATCTATATGGATGGTGCTATTTTATATAGTTTTCATTTAGAAATGAAATAAGCGGAGGAAAACAAAACCATAGGAGGAACTATTATGTCAGTTATATCAATGAAGCAATTACTCGAAGCAGGTGTACATTTCGGACACCAAACACGCCGTTGGAATCCAAAAATGAAAAAATACATTTTTACAGAACGTAACGGTATCTATATCATCGACCTACAAAAAACAGTTAAAAAGGTCGAAGAAGCATACAGATGGGTTAAAGAACTTGCTGCTAACGGTGGAACAGTTCTATTTGTAGGAACAAAGAAACAAGCTCAAGAATCTGTAAAAGAAGAAGCAATTCGTTCAGGTATGTACTATGTGAACCAACGCTGGTTAGGTGGAACACTAACAAACTTTGAAACCATTCAAAAACGTATTACTCGTTTAAAAGATATCGAAAGAATGTCTGAAGATGGAACTTTTGATGTATTACCTAAAAAAGAAGTTGTTCAATTAAAAAAACAACAAGAGCGTCTTGAAAAATTCCTAGGCGGAATTAAAGATATGAAGAGAATCCCTGATGCTTTATTCATTATCGATCCTCGTAAAGAGCGTATCGCTGTTGCAGAAGCTCATAAATTAAATATTCCTATCGTCGGAATGGTTGATACAAACTGTGATCCAGATGAAATCGATGTTGTCATTCCTGCAAACGATGATGCAATTCGTGCTGTGAAATTATTAACAGGTAAAATGGCAGATGCTATTTTAGAAGCAAAACAAGGCGAAGAAATTGAAGTTGTTGAAACAAGCGCCCAATAATAGTTTAATAACAACGCTTATTGCTGTTTAATTACAGAGTATAGGTTAGTCTGAACAGGAAAAGGTGATAAGAGGGAATCCCCCTTTATCACTTTTTTTTAAGAACAAAGTATGAAAGACCTTCAATTTGCGAATTATTAATGTGTGATGATAATTTCCCAGTTTGAAAAACTCTAAAATATATCAATAATTAAGTGAGGAGATGCGGGAGTTATTCTGCATACCTGATTTAAGATTCAGTAACTAAAACAATACATAATATCTAAGGAGGAATTCTGAAATGGCGGCTATTACAGCTCAAATGGTCAAAGAACTTCGTGAAAAAACTGGTGTAGGAATGATGGATTGCAAAAAAGCACTTCAACAAACGGATGGAGATATGGAAAAAGCAATTGATTTCTTGCGTGAAAAAGGTATGGCGTCAGCTTCGAAAAAAGCAGATCGCATTGCTGCTGAGGGATTAACATCTGTTGTTGTTAATGGAAACGATGCAGTTATTTTAGAAGTAAATGCAGAAACAGATTTTGTTGCAAAAAATGAAGCATTCCAAACTCTTGTAAAAGAACTAGGAGAGCATTTATTGAAAAATAAACCAGCTACTATTGAAGAAGCTACAGCATCTTCAATGGAAAATGGCTTAACTGTTGAAGCACATATCAACGCTGCTATTTCCAAAATTGGTGAAAAAATGACTCTTCGTCGTTTTGCAATTTTAACTAAAGCAGACAATGATGCATTTGGAGCTTATCTGCACATGGGTGGACGTATTAGTGTATTAACAGTATTAGAAGGAACAACTGATGCTGATGCTGCTAAAGATGTATCCATGCATATTGCTGCATTGAATCCTAAATATGTTTCTCATGATCAAGTTGCTCAAGAAGAACTTGAACATGAACGTCAAGTATTAACTCAGAAATCACTTAATGAAGGCAAACCAGAAAATATTGTGGCAAAAATGGTTGAAGGTCGTTTAAGAAAGTATTTAGAAGAAATTTGTTTGAATGATCAACCATTTGTTAAAAACCCTGATCAAAAAGTAAGTCAATTTGTTGAATCAAAAGGTGGAAAGATTCGTGAATTTATTCGCTATGAAGTAGGCGAAGGTCTCGAAAAACGCGAAGAAAACTTTGCTGACGAAGTTATGAATCAAATGAAGAAATAATAGTATAGTAAGGATTAGAAAAGATTATGATTGTCTTGATTATTTTGGGGAACACTTTGTGTTCCCTATTTTTCAAGCGAGGTTATGATAAGAAGTATATTACATATGGAGGTTACAATGACCAATCCAAAATATAAACGTGTTGTTTTAAAATTAAGTGGAGAGGCCTTAGCTGGTGTTCAAGGCTTTGGAATCTATCCAGATGTTATCAAATCGGTTGCTTCACAAGTAAAGGAACTTGCTGATCTTGGTGTTGAGGTAGCTGTAGTTGTCGGTGGTGGGAATATTTGGCGTGGTAAAATTGGTGAAGAGATGGGTATGGATAGGGCTACTGCAGACTACATGGGTATGTTAGCCACAGTAATGAATTCACTTGCTTTACAGGATAGTCTTGAACAAGCAGGCTGTGAAACTCGTGTTCAAACTTCGATTGAAATGCGTCAAGTTGCAGAACCTTATATTCGTAGAAGGGCAATTCGTCATTTAGAGAAAAAAAGAGTTGTCATTTTTGCTGCCGGAACAGGAAATCCATATTTCTCAACGGATACAACAGCTGCATTAAGGGCTGCAGAGATTGAGGCAGAAGTTATTTTAATGGCAAAAAATAATGTTGATGGTGTTTATTCAGCAGATCCTCGAATAGATAAAAACGCAAAAAAATATGATGAATTGTCATATTTAGATGTTATTAAAGAGGGACTTGCGGTTATGGATTCTACTGCTTCCTCATTATGCATGGATAATGATATTCCTTTAATTGTTTTTTCAATTATGGAAAACGGAAACATTAAACGTGCTGTAATGGGAGAAAAAATCGGAACAATTGTTAGGGGGAAATAATCATGCCAAAACAAATTTTAGCTAATGCTAAAGATAAGATGACGAAAGCTATTCAAGCATTCTCTCGTGAACTTGCTAGTATCCGTGCTGGTAGAGCAAATGCATCCCTTTTAGATCGCATTACGGTAGATTACTATGGGGCTCCAACCCCTGTTAATCAATTGGCTGGGATATCTGTCCCTGAGGCACGACTGTTACTAATACAGCCATATGATAAGTCGGTTCTTGGAGACATCGAAAAGGCAATTTTAAAATCTGATCTTGGATTAAATCCGTCAAGTGACGGTAACATTATTCGCATAGCGATTCCAGCTTTAACAGAAGAGCGTCGTAAAGAATTAGTGAAAGTAGTAAAAAAGGAAGCCGAAGAAGCAAAAGTAGCGATTCGCAATATCCGTCGTGATGGTAACGACGAACTAAAAAAACTTGAAAAGGCTGGAGACATTACAGAAGACGATCTTCGTGGCTACTCTGATGATATTCAAAAGGCTACAGATGATTACATTAGTAAAGTGGATACAGTAACAAAAGAAAAAGAAAAAGAAATCCTTGAAGTTTAAATTTTTTTAACTGAATGATAAATGATATGATCAATTAATGGATTTCAAATGGAATATAAGCCTTCTTATCCCTAGACGATTGGAACATAGCTGTTATTCTATTATGATAATGTGCATTTTGGAATAAGATAGACCCTCTAACGATTAGGGGGTTTTTTTACTCAATTGATGTGAATGTAATACAAATGAGATCTTATCTGTATGATGATGAATGAGTATCATTATAATAGAGATATCTTCGGATATTTTTGGTATCATAAGTATAAGCAGGAATGGATTTAAGTATTGTTCTGTTGACGAGTTATCAATGTAAAAGGGTGAAATCAACCTTTTTGGAGGAACTACAAATGTTTGATAAATTTAAAATATGGAAGAAGGTAAGCGACTCTTCCGATCTCCAAGACCGAATTCTTGAAGTGAAAAAACAACCAATACCTATACATATTGCAATTATTATGGATGGAAATGGCCGTTGGGCTAAGAAAAGAGCCTTACCAAGAGTGGCAGGGCATCATGAAGGAATGAAGGTTGTTCAAAAAATAACGAGATTGGCTAGTCAAATGGGAGTAAAAGCGCTTACAATGTATGCTTTTTCAACAGAAAATTGGAAACGTCCAAAATCCGAAGTGGATTATCTAATGAAGCTTCCAGAGGAGTTTTTAGGTACCTTTCTACCTGAATTAATGGAAGAAAACGTTAGGGTAGAAATGATAGGTAATAAAGAGGAACTTCCTGCCCATACATATCAAGCTATTGAAAAGGCAATGATAAAAACAAAAGATAATACAGGTTTAATTTTGAACTTTGCTCTGAACTATGGGAGCAGGGGAGAAATTATTGAGGCGGTTAAAAGTGTTATCTTAGATTATAAAAGTGGTATACTGAATGAAAATGAAATCAATGAGGACGTTTTTTCAAAGCATTTGATGACAAGTGGTTTACCTGATCCAGATTTATTAATTCGAACAAGTGGTGAGGTGCGCTTAAGTAATTTTATGCTATGGCAACTCGCCTATACTGAGTTTTGGTTTACAGATGTATTGTGGCCAGATTTTGGCGAAGATCAGTTTATTGAGGCGATTGAATCTTTTCAAAATCGCCAACGACGTTTTGGAGGAGTTTAACAGAGATGAAGCAAAGAGTAATCACAGCAATCATATTCGGGGCAATTCTGATTCTCTGTACGATTGTGGGAGGAATTCCGTTTATAGTACTTACGTATTTATTTGCATCGATTGCTGTTTTTGAATTATTAAAAATGAGAAATATAAAGCTACTTTCATTCCCAGGACTGCTTTCATACATTTTGTTATGGGTATTTCTTCTTCCTTCGAAATATCAGTATTTATTAAATGATTTAAATGTAACAAAAATGGAGTTTACATTTCTAGTTGTTTTACTGTTTTTGACCTATACGGTGTTGACGAAGAATAAATTTACATTTGATGATGTTGCGTTTTCAATTCTGTCCATTTTGTATGTTGGAATGGGTTTTTATTATTTCATGGAAACAAGAGATGCTGGATTGGTTTATATTTTTTATTCTTTATTTATTATATGGGCTACAGATTCTGGAGCATATTTTACTGGAAGAGCAATAGGTAAAAGAAAACTTTGGCCTGAAATTAGTCCAAATAAAACAGTTGAAGGGTTCATTGGTGGGATTATAAGTGCCTTAATCGTAAGCATCCTTTTTGGAGTTTTTACGGAAATGAATGCGCCCATTATTTGGCTTTCAATCGTGACTATTTTTCTATCCATTTTTGGACAAGTGGGTGATCTTGTAGAATCTGCTTTAAAACGACATTATGAGATAAAAGATTCTGGGCACATACTTCCTGGACATGGTGGAATATTAGATCGATTCGATAGTCTACTCTTTGTCTGGCCTTTAATTCACTTTTTGCATTTATTATAGGAATTAATCATTATCACAAAGGAATGTAAGGTTCATTACCGTAATATGATAAAAAAACAATAGGATTTTCTTTGGGTTTCTTTGTTTCAAACAAGGAGTTGAGAGTCATTGAAATATATAAGTTTGCTTGGTGCAACAGGTTCAATCGGTAAACAAACGGTTGACATTATTATGGAAAATAAAGAAAAGTTTACGTTAGTAGCAATGTCCGTGGGTAAAAACATTCAATTTGCCCGAAAAATTATGGTAGAATTATCTCCTGAACTTGTTTCGACGAGGGAGAAACATGATGCAGAAATGCTTCGTGCTGAGTTCCCGCATATTACATTCACGTATGGGGATAATGGCATAACAGAGGTTGCCGTTTACGATAAAGCAAATGTTGTTGTCAACGGGGTAATGGGAAGTGTAGGGTTGCAACCCACTCTAAACGCTATCGAAGCAAAGAAAACAATTGCGATTGCAAATAAAGAGACACTTGTGACAGCCGGACATCTTGTCATGGAAGCGGCTAAAAGGCAGGGCGTAGCTATTCTACCTGTAGATAGTGAACATTCAGCCATTTTCCAGGCATTGCAAGGGGAGAATGAAAAAAATATTGAAAGGATTATTTTAACAGCTTCGGGTGGTAGCTTTCGTAATCGGACGAGAGAGGAACTTGGCAATGTTACTGTTGAAGAGGCTCTAAATCATCCAAATTGGTCAATGGGAGCTAAAATTACAATTGATTCTGCTTCCATGATGAATAAAGGATTGGAAGTCATTGAAGCCCATTGGCTTTTTGACCTACCATATGAAAAAATTGATGTATTGCTTCATCAAGAGAGTATTATCCATTCAATGGTGGAGTTTCATGATAGCAGTATCATCGCTCAACTTGGTAGTCCTGATATGAGAGTTCCCATACAGTATGCGCTCACCTATCCAGATCGATTGCCACTTCCATCTGCTAAAAGATTGAATTTAGCAGAAATTGGGACATTGCATTTTAAAAATATGGATCTGGACCGCTTTCGGTGCTTGAAACTTGCCTATGAAGCTGGTAAAGCTGGTGGCTCCTATCCGACGGTATTAAATGCTGCGAATGAGGCTGCTGTGGAGGCGTTTTTAACAGGTAGAATCACCTTCTTACAAATAGAGGATTACGTTGAAAATGCATTAAATCAACATCAAATGATTGTAAAACCTAGTTTACCTGAAATTGAAGAAATTGATCGTAAAACAAGAAATTATGTCCAATTACTTTTTGCGAAATAGTCAAATCAAATGGTATAGAGGATTCGGAATCTAATTTCCTGAGTTAGGACAATATTAGAATAGGGTCTTTAAAGGCAATTAAACATCCGCATTCGTTTTATTTGTAACATTAGCTACTAGGCTATTAATCCTTTTGAAGGATTGGCTTATGAGGGACGCTAATCAAGTTGCTTACGTTTTTCCATTTTATTTTACAAAGGTGGTTATAAATTGACTACAGTCATAGCCTTCATTATTATTTTTGGGGCACTTGTATTTTTTCATGAATTAGGTCACTTATACTTTGCCAAAAAAGCTGGAATTCTTTGCCGTGAGTTTGCGATTGGATTTGGGCCAAAGGTTTTCTCTTTTATGAAAAATGAAACGGTCTATACCATTCGTTTGCTGCCAATTGGTGGATTCGTAAGAATGGCTGGTGAGGACCCAGAAATGGTGGAAATTAAGCCAGGCTATCGTGTAGGATTAGTTTTGAACAAAGATGAAAAGGTACAAAAAATTATTTTAAATAATAAAGATAAATTTCCAAATGCAATTGTAATGGAAGTTGAAAAAGCTGATATTGAGCATAAACTCTTCATAAGTGGTTATTTGGATGGAGATGAGGAAGAAGTATTACGAACCTTCTCTATACTCCAAGATGCCTTTTTAGTAGAGGATGGATCTGAAACACAAATTGCTCCATACGATAGACAATTTGCATCTAAGACGCTTGGGCAAAGAACAATGACCATTTTTGCGGGACCGATGATGAATTTTGTTTTGGCCTTTTTTATCTTTATTATTGTAGCATTATTGCAAGGGATCCCTTCAAATGATCCAATGCTAGGGAAGTTGACACAGGATGGAGTTGCCATTTCTTCTGGACTGAAAGAAGGAGATATCGTTCAAGCCATTGATAACGTGGAGATCTCCGGCTGGTCTGATGTGGTGGAAGTGATTCGTAAGAGTCCAGAGAAAGAAATCACTTTTTCAATTGAACGGGAAGGGAATAACCTTGATGTTCCCATTACTCCACGTTTAAGCAAACTCGAAAATGGAGAAATCATTGGCGTGATCGGTGTTTACAGTCCAACTGAAAAATCAGCGCTTCAATCGATTAAATATGGTGCAACTGAAACCTACTTTTGGACAAAAGAAATATTTGTCTCGCTTGGAAAACTCGTGACGGGTCAATTTACGCTGGATGCACTATCAGGTCCTGTTGGAATATACGAAGCGACAGACACGGTTGCGAAAAATGGTATTTATTACTTAATGAAATGGGCAGGTATGTTAAGTATAAACCTTGGAATTATGAATTTACTTCCAATTCCTGCATTAGATGGGGGAAGACTTTTGTTCTTTGCNGTTGAGGCGGTTCGAGGAAAACCCATTGATCGTCAAAAAGAAGGCATGGTACATTTCCTCGGTTTTGCTTTACTGATGTTGCTTATGCTNGTTGTAACATGGAATGATATACAACGTTTCTTTTTATAAAATTGAAATGTGAATTTACGTGGATGGGGGCTAANGGCCCCATCCATTACTTAAAAATTTATTGAGGTGCTAGTATATGAAACAAAGTATGATGCTTATTCCAACTTTAAGAGAAGTTCCAGCGGATGCAGAAATTANAAGCCACCAATTATTATTGCGTGCTGGTTTTATGCGACAAAATGCAAGCGGAATATATAGTTATTTGCCATTAGCAAAACGAGTTCTGCAAAAAGTTGAACAAATAGTACGAGAAGAAATGGAAAGTGCTGGAGCAGTTGAATTGCTTATGCCTGCGCTACAACAAGCGGAGCTATGGCAAGAATCTGGTAGATGGTATACATATGGACCGGAATTAATGAGACTACACGATCGTAATAATCGTGAATTTGCTTTAGGTGCTACACATGAAGAAGTGATTACCAGTTTAGTTCGTGATGAAGTGAAATCATACAAACGATTACCACTTAATTTATATCAAATTCAAACTAAATTCCGTGATGAGAAACGACCACGTTTCGGCTTGTTACGTGGCAGAGAGTTTATTATGAAGGACGGGTATTCCTTCCATTCTTCAAATGAAAGCTTAGATGAAACATATGATAAAGTGTTCCAAGCATATTCCAATATTTTTTCTCGCTGTGGATTGAATTTCCGCGCAGTCATTGCGGACTCAGGAGCAATGGGCGGCAAAGATACACATGAATTTATGGTTTTATCAGATGTAGGAGAAGATACGATCGCTTACTCAGATACGTCCAATTATGCTGCAAATATCGAAATGGCACCTGCCGTTACTCATTATGAAAAGAGCAATGAATCGTTAAAAGATATGGAAAAAGTACTAACGGAAAATCAAAAAACGATTGCGAATGTATCGAACTTTTTAGCTGTCACGGAGCAACAATGTATCAAATCCTTATTATTTAAAGTTGATGAACAATTTGTTCTTGTGCTTGTTCGTGGTGACCATGAAGTAAATGATATTAAAGTGAAAAATCTCTATAATGCCGGGACTGTTGAATTGGCTGAGGCTGAAGAAACGATTAAAGTTCTTGGTTGCTCGGTCGGATCTTTGGGACCAGTTGCGGTTTCAGGAGTAGAAGTCATTGCAGACCATGCTATCAAAGAGATTGTCAATGGCGTATGCGGAGCAAATGAAGAGGATTATCATTTTATGAATGTGAACCCTGATCGAGACTTTNGTGTCGATCGCTATGAAGACCTTCGATTTATTAAAGAAGGAGATCCTTCTCCGGATGGACAAGGAAGTATTTTATTTACGAAAGGAATCGAAGTNGGCCATGTGTTTAAGCTAGGGACACGTTATAGTGAAGCGATGAACGCCGTTTACTTAGATGAAAATGGAAAAGCAAAGCCNTTTATCATGGGCTGTTATGGAATCGGCGTTTCAAGAACAATGGCTGCAGTAGCAGAACAATGTAATGACGAAAAAGGACTCATCTGGCCAGTCAGTGTAGCTCCATTTGATCTCCATCTGATTGCGATAAACATGAAAGATGAAAAACAGTCTGATTTAGCTGGAAAATTATATGCTGAGTTCAAACAAAATCGTCTTGCTGTGTTATTTGATGATCGAAATGAACGTCCTGGAGTGAAATTTGCTGATAGTGATTTAATCGGTTTACCAATTCGAATAACGGTTGGTAAAAAGGCTAACGAAGGAATCGTAGAAGTCAAGGTACGTAAAACAGGTGAAATGTTTGAAGCTCATTATAGTGAATTATTTGCAAAAATTTCTAGTTTACTATCTACTTTATCCTAAACCTTGGAGTTATCACTTTTAGTGGTAACTCTGTTTTGCACTGTTAAGAAAGCATAAAATTGCAACGCTGGAGAAGTTCGACGTAGCGGCAATTTTTAGGAAAACAGTATAAGTGCAACTACGCCTCTGTCTTCGCCTTACAGGCTCGCCAATCGGCGAGTTTTCTTTATTTGTGTGCTATAATACCTTTTATATAAAAATGAAAATGACCCTAGAAGTATTAGATAGGAGGAGAGATATCGAAATGAACATTGATTCTGGAAGGATTGAGCGATTTCAGCTCTTACTCCAACAATTACAACTCACTGAAGATGCCATTATGCCGTATTTTTCCAATGCCCAAATTGAAAAATTGGTCATTGAAAAGAAATCAAGAAAATGGCATTTTCATTTTATATTTGAAAAAATTCTACCGTATAATATATTTAGCCAATTTATTCATCAACTTGAATCAACGTTTTCATACATTGCTCATACGTCTTATTCCATAAGGGTATTAGATTCAAATTATACCGAGCAGTTAATTGTTGATTATTGGCAAAATACAATACGCGAAATGGATGGGATTTCTCCGCCACTTGCGAAACTGTTACATGAACAAGTTCCAACATTTCAGGGAAAAAAGTTACTCATTAACGTGCATAATGAAATGGAAGCATTATCGATTAAACGTAAATATGTGGAGATTATTTCCAATATCTATGAGCAATTTGGATTTCCACCTCTTGTGATCGAAACGGAAATCTCTACCTCAGAATCGAATCAAGAGTATGAAAAATTCTTAATAGCAAAACAAAAGGAAGATGAAGAACGGGGAATGCAAGCACTTCTCGATATGCAGAAACGAGATGAAAAAGAAGCAAGTGAAGGTCCTGAATATTCTGGGCCACTCGTAATTGGATTAACGATTCGAGATGATGCTGAATACAGAAAGTTAGAGGAGATTGTTGATGAAGAGCGTCGCGTGGCTATAGAGGGCTATGTGTTTTCGGCTGAGACAAAAGAACTTCGCAGTGGTCGAACACTTCTTACCTTTAAAATAACAGATTACACGAGCTCCATTCTTGTTAAAATGTTCTCTCGTGACAAGGAAGATGCGGCACTTTTTGGCCTTGTCAAAAAAGGCATGTGGTTAAAGGTACGGGGAAGTATTCAAAATGATACCTTTGTTCGAGATCTTGTCATGATCGGAAATGACATAAATGAATTAAAGGCACCAAGCCGAAAAGATACTGCACCTGATGATCAAAAACGTGTTGAATTGCATTTGCATACTCCAATGAGTCAAATGGATGCAGTCACATCTGTTAGTGCATTAGTCAGTCAAGCAAAAAAATGGGGTCATAAAGCGATAGCACTGACCGATCATGCTGTAGCACAATCATTTCCAGAAGCTTACAACGCCGGAGTAGAAAATGATATAAAAATTTTATATGGGGTAGAAGTGAATCTGGTGGATGATGGTGTACCCATTGCCTATAATTCTGCTCATCGTAAATTAGAAGATGACACATATATTGTGTTTGACGTTGAAACAACGGGGCTTTCTGCAGTTTATGACACGATCATCGAGCTGGCAGCCGTGAAAATAAAAAACGGAGAAATTATCGACCGTTTTGAATCCTTTGCCAATCCGCATCGACCTCTATCTGCTACGATTATTAATTTAACGAGTATTACAGATGATCTATTAATCAATGCACCAGAAGTTGAAGCTGTATTAAAAAGATTTCATTCTTGGACTGAAGATGCGATACTGGTAGCCCATAATGCCTCTTTTGATATGGGATTCTTAAATGAAGGGTATAAAAAGGTTGGCATAGACAAGGCAGAGAATCCAGTAATTGATACNCTAGAATTAGCTCGNTTTCTTTACCCAGAAATGAAGAATCATCGACTAAACACTTTAGCTAAGAAATTAGATGTTGATTTAACCCAGCATCACCGTGCTATTTATGATGCGGANGCGACAGGGTATTTGTTACTGAAAATGTTAAAAGAAGCTCANGAAAAAGAGATTCAATTTCACGATCAACTAAATGACAATATGGGTAAAGGAAATGCCTATCAACGAGCAAGACCCTATCATTGTATTTTGTTGGCNCAAACAGATGTAGGGTTGAAGAATTTATTTAAACTTGTATCTATATCTCATATGAACTATTTNTATCGTGTACCAAGGATACCACGTTCNCAAATTCAAAAATTCCGNGAAGGGATCATTGTTGGATCTGCCTGTGCTAAAGGCGAAGTTTTTGAAAGAATGATGCAAAAAGGNCCAGAAGAAGCAGAGAAGGCTGCTGCTTTTTATGACTATCTTGAAGTGCAGCCAAAAGAAGTTTACCAACATTTAATTGAGTTGGAACTGGTTCGAGATGAAAAGTCGTTAGAAGAAATTATCGGTAATATTGTCAAGTTAGGTGAAAAAATGAATCTTCCAGTTGTCGCAACAGGGAATGTCCATTATTTAAACCCAAATGACAAAATCTATCGTCAAATTCTTATTAATTCTCAAGGCGGGGCAAATCCATTAAACCGACATAAATTACCCGATGTACACTTTAGAACCACAAACGAAATGCTTGATTGCTTTTCATTTCTTGGTAAAGAAAAGGCAAAGGAGGTTGTGGTTGAAAATACGAATAAAATTGCCGATATGATCGATGTCATAAAACCAATTAAAGATGATTTATATACACCGAAAATTGAAGGCGCAGAAGATGAAATTCGTAATATGAGTTATATCATGGCCAAACAGATTTATGGGGAAATACTTCCTGAGATCGTTGAGGCTCGATTAGAAAAAGAATTAAAAAGTATTATTGGTCATGGGTTTTCAGTAATTTATCTAATATCACATAAACTAGTAAAGAAATCACTCGACGAAGGATATCTTGTAGGTTCCCGTGGTTCTGTTGGTTCATCTTTAGTAGCAACGATGACAGAGATTACGGAAGTTAATCCATTGCCACCACATTATATTTGTCCTGAGTGTAAGCATTCAGAATTCTTTAATGATGGTTCAGTTGGCTCAGGTTTTGATTTACCAGATAAAAATTGTCCTAACTGTGGAGCCATTTACAAAAAGGATGGTCAAGATATTCCATTTGAAACATTCCTTGGTTTTAAAGGGGACAAGGTACCGGATATCGACTTAAACTTTTCAGGCGAATATCAGCCTCGTGCCCATGATTATACAAAAGTGTTGTTTGGCGAAGATTATGTTTATCGTGCAGGAACGATTGGTACAGTAGCAGATAAAACAGCTTTCGGTTATGTAAAAGGGTTTCAGCAGGATAATAATCTTCAACTTCGTGGAGCAGAAATAGAACGACTTGCTTCTGGGTGTACAGGAGTAAAACGTACAACTGGTCAGCATCCAGGTGGAATTATTGTTATCCCAGACTATATGGATATTTATGATTTTTCTCCTATTCAGTTTCCTGCAGATGATCGAAATTCGGAATGGCGTACCACTCATTTTGATTTCCATTCTATCCATGATAATGTGCTGAAACTTGATATATTAGGCCATGATGATCCTACAGTTATCAGAATGCTACAAGATTTAAGTGGGATTGATCCGAAAACCATTCCAACAGATGATCCTGAAGTGATGAAGATCTATAGCAGTCCTGCACCACTTGGTGTGACAGAAGAACAGATTATGTGTAAAACAGGTACATTAGGGATCCCTGAATTTGGAACGCGCTTTGTAAGGCAAATGCTTGAGGACACCAAGCCGACAACATTTTCTGAACTTGTACAAATATCTGGACTTTCGCACGGAACAGACGTATGGCTTGGTAATGCACAAGAACTAATCCAAAATAATATTTGTACACTTCCTGAAGTAATTGGCTGTCGTGATGATATTATGGTTTATTTAATCTATCAAGGACTTGAACCCTCCCTTGCATTTAAAATTATGGAGTCTGTACGTAAGGGGAAAGGTTTAACAGATGATATGGAAACGGAAATGCGTAAGAATGAAGTACCCGAATGGTATATTGATTCGTGTAAAAAGATAAAATATATGTTTCCAAAGGCGCATGCTGCTGCATATGTACTTATGGGTGTACGGGTTGCCTATTTTAAAGTACATCATCCGATTTTGTACTATGCAGCATACTTTACTGTTCGTGCAGAGGATTTTGATATGGAAGTAATGGTAAAAGGGTCTGCTTCAATACGAGCCAAAATAGAAGAGATTAATGGGAAAGGTCTAGATGCGTCTAATAAAGAAAAAAACCTATTAACGGTATTAGAATTAGCATTAGAGATGTGTGAACGTGGTTTTTCCTTTGGAAATATTGATCTTTACCGTTCAAGTGCCCATGAATTTATTATTGATGGGAAAACCTTAATACCTCCCTTCAATTCCATTGCGGGACTTGGAACGAATGCAGCTTTAAATATTGTTAAAGCACGTAAACAAGGGGAATTTCTGTCAAAAGAAGATCTTCAACAACGAGGCAAGGTTTCGAAGACCATAATGGAATACTTGGATAATCAGGGCTGTCTTGGATCACTTCCAGAACAGAATCAACTCTCTCTATTTTAAAAGATTGTCTCTGTTCAGTATTCCATTTTGTTTTTCGTGATGTCTAGCTACAGTGGCTATGGGCTTGAGGTCTTAAGCTGTTTGCATTAAATATTTGGATATGTTATAGTTTTATTGGAAATACTAAGGATAACTCTGGTGAAAAGAGTGGGGAAACCCACTCTTTCGTATTGTGTACGCAAATTTTTTTAGCGATTTTTTCTTTTAGAAATGGTCCTGTTCAAGCAATACGAAAGTTTTGTGCAACTCCTGTGATTCAAGCATCATACAGGAGTTTTCTACATTCACAATTAATTCCTATAAAGTGTAAAGGAGGGGTACCGTGAGCAAAGTGATAGAAACAGTCAGTCAAATAGTCACACCTATATTGGTTGATATGGGTCTTGAATTAGTTGACATGGAATATGTAAAAGAAGGAAGAGACTGGTTTCTCCGGATTTTTATCGATAAAGAAGCAGGAATTGATATTGAAGAGTGTGGCCTAGTAAGTGAAAGGCTAAGTGAAAAACTGGATGAAGTTGATCCTATTTTACATAATTATTTTCTTGAAGTTTCTTCACCAGGAGCCGAGCGCCCTCTTAAAAAGGCTACTGATTTTGAAAAAGCGATCGGGAAAAATGTATTTATTAAAACGTATGAGCCAATTGATGGGGAAAAGAAATTTGAAGGAATCTTAAATTCTTTTGATGGAATAACTGCCACATTGGAAATGAAAATTAAAACAAGAAAAATAAGTGTAAGCATACCTTATGAAAAGATTGCAAATGCCAGATTGGCAGTTACATTTTCATGATGTAGGAAGTAACTGCTAGAGAAGGGGGAACTTTTATTATGAGCAGTGAATTACAAGATGCCCTGTTGCTACTTGAAAAGGAAAAAGGTATTTCTCGAGATGTTATTGTTGAAGCCATTGAGGCAGCACTCGTTTCTGCTTATCGTCGTAACTTTAATCAAGCTCAGAATGTCCGAATAGATATCAATTTGGGAGTAGGGACGATGCGAGTTTTTGCTCGTAAAGAGGTTGTTGAAGAGGTATTTGACCCTCGTCTTGAAATTTCAATTGAAGATGCACGAGGTATTAATCCTAATTATCAAATAGAAGATATAGTTGAAATAGAAGTAACACCAAAGGATTTTGGGCGTATTGCTGCCCAAACTGCGAAACAAGTTGTTACTCAACGTGTTCGAGAAGCAGAACGAGGTATTATTTATTCCGAATTTATTGATCGGGAAGAAGATATCATGACTGGGATTGTTCAACGACAAGATCCTAAATTCATTTATGTTAGTTTAGGGAAAATTGAAGCTATACTTCCAAGTAATGAACAAATGCCTAATGAGAGATATAAGCCACATGATCGAATAAAGGTTTTTTTAACTAAGGTTGAAAAAACAACAAAAGGTCCACAAATATTTGTTTCCCGAACACATCCAGGTCTTTTAAAACGATTATTTGAGATAGAAGTACCAGAAATTTATGATGGAACCGTTGAGATTAAGTCCGTTGCACGTGAAGCTGGCGATCGCTCGAAAATTTCCGTTCATTCTGATAATACTGAAGTAGATCCAGTTGGATCATGCGTTGGTCCTAAAGGAACAAGAGTACAGGCTGTTGTGAATGAGTTAAAAGGTGAAAAAATTGATATTGTGGAATGGTCAGCAGATCCAGTTGAGTTTGTTGCTAATGCATTAAGTCCTTCAAAAGTCCTTGATGTAATTGTTAATGAAGACCATAAAGCAACAACCGTTGTCGTGCCGGATTATCAACTTTCTCTAGCTATTGGAAAAAGAGGCCAAAATGCACGATTAGCTGCAAAGTTAACGGGTTGGAAAATAGATATTAAATCTGAAACAGATGCGCGTGAAGCAGGTATATTTCCACGTGAAGAAACATTATTAACCTACCAAAAAGAAGAAGATACTGAAAATGATATGGACTTTGAGCTCAATGAAGGGTTATTTGATTAATTGGGAGGGATGATGATGAACAATCGTAAAAAAGTTCCTTTGCGTAAATGTATCGTAACTGGCGAAATGAAGCCAAAAAAAGAACTTGTTCGCATCGTTCGTTCAAAGGAAGGCGAAGTATCCATCGATTTAACTGGGAAAAAATCCGGTCGAGGTGCATACTTGTCTTTGGATAAAGAAACAGTAATGACAGCAAAAAAGAAAAATGTATTAGCTAACCATTTACAAGTTTCTATTGATCTTTCCATATATGATGAGCTATTACAGCTAATTGAAAAGGAGAATCTATTTTCCTGATGAATGTAAATCAATGGGCATCATTACTTGGGTTAGCCAATCGAGCGCGGAAAATTATATCGGGTGAAGAGTTATCCTTAAAGGAAATTAGACGCGGAAAAGCAAAGCTTGTTCTGCTATCTAAAGATGCTTCTACCAATACCGTTAAGAAAATAACGGATAAATGTAAATCCTACGATGTACCATATAGAATGATTGAAAATCGTGAAGTGCTTGGGCATGCTATTGGAAAAGACGCTCGAGTGGTTGTCGCTATTTTAGATGGAGGATTTGCAAAAAAACTGTTAACGCTGCTCGATTAATATCAGCGGGGGTGTAAGTATGAGTAAAATGCGCGTGTATGAATATGCTAAAAAGTTAAACCTTTCAAGCAAAGAAGTTATTATAAAATTAAAAGAAATGAATATAGAGGTTTCTAATCATATGACAACAATTGAAGATGATGCGGTGAAAAAATTGGATAATATTTATCAAAATAAAGCTAATAACAAACCACAGAGCAATCAGCAACAGGCTGCAGCAAAACCACAACAATCCGCTCCAAAACAAGCCCAGCCAAATTCTCAAACGAATGAAGCTAAACAACCTGAAGTACGAGCAAAGGAAGCAGTAAAAACAGCACCCAAAAAACCTGCTCAACAAGCACAGTCTAATCAAAAGGGCGGTTTTAATAATCGCAATAAAGGTAAGAACAACAATAATCAAAATAGAAACAAAAATAATCAAAATAAAGGCAAACAACAACCGGTACAGCCACAAATCAAACAACAAAAAGAACTTCCAGCAAAAATCACGTTTAGTGAATCTTTAACGGTTGCAGAATTAGGTAAAAAGCTACATCGTGAACCATCTGAAATTATTAAAAAACTCTTTTTACTTGGCGTAATGGCAACCATCAATCAAGAATTAGATAAAGATGCCATTGAGTTAATTGCCAGTGAATACGGAGTTGAAGTAGAAGAAGAAATTAAAATTGACACAACTGATCTTGAAGTGTACTTCGCTGAAGAAGATGAGGCAAATTTAGTTGAAAGACCGTCTGTTGTTACCATTATGGGCCATGTTGACCATGGGAAAACAACTCTTCTTGACTCCATTCGTAATACAAAAGTAACGGCAGCTGAAGCGGGTGGAATTACGCAGCATATCGGTGCTTATCAAGTCGTTAGTAAGGATAAAAAAATTACGTTCTTGGATACACCTGGACATGCTGCGTTTACAACGATGCGTGCAAGAGGAGCTAAAGTCACGGATATTACGATTCTTGTCGTTGCTGCAGATGACGGTGTGATGCCACAAACGATTGAAGCGATTAACCATTCAAAAGCAGCTGAAGTTCCAATTATTGTGGCAGTTAATAAAATAGATAAACCTGCTGCAAACCCTGAACGTGTTATGCAAGAATTAACCGAACAGGGTCTGGTTCCAGAAGCATGGGGTGGGGAAACCATATTTGTCCCTCTTTCCGCAAAAACTGGAGAAGGTATTGATTCGCTACTTGAGATGATTCTTTTAGTGGGTGAAGTAGAAGAGTATAAAGCGAATCCAAATCGAAAAGCTGTAGGTTCAGTTATTGAAGCGCGTTTGGATAAAGGTCGCGGCTCTGTAGCGAGTTTACTTGTACAAAATGGTACCCTGAAGATTGGAGACCCAATCGTTGTGGGAAATACCTTTGGACGTGTCCGTGCTATGGTGAATGATTTAGGTCGACGTGTGAAGGAAGCGGGACCATCGACACCAGTTGAAATTACTGGATTAAATGATGTTCCACAAGCGGGTGATCGCTTTGTTGTCTTTGATGATGAAAAGACAGCCCGTCAAGTGGGAGAGGCGAGAGCAACAACCGCTATTCAAGCGCAACGTAATGTGAATACTAGAGTGAGTTTAGATAACTTATTTGAACACATGAAACAAGGTGAAATGAAAGATCTAAATATTATCATTAAAGCAGATGTTCAAGGTTCTGCTGAAGCACTTGCAGCCTCTCTACACAAAATTGATGTAGAGGGTGTTAACATCAAAATTATCCATTCAGCTGCTGGTGCGATTAATGAATCAGATATTACCCTTGCAGCAGCTTCAAACGCAATTGTTATCGGCTTTAATGTTCGTCCAGATAATAATGCCAAACGAGCAGCAGAGGCAGAAGATGTTGATATCCGTTTACATCGCATTATCTATAAAGTTATTGATGAAATTGAAGCAGCAATGCAAGGAATGCTTGATCCAGAATTCGAAGAAAAAGTTATTGGTCAAGCTGAAGTTCGTCAAACTTTCAAAGTATCCAAAGTTGGGACCATTGCTGGTTGCTATGTAATAGATGGAAAGATTACCCGTAATAGTAGCATTCGTCTAATTCGTGATGGAATTGTTATTTTTGAAGGCGAGATTGACGATTTAAAACGCTTTAAGGATGATGCTAAAGAAGTTGCCCAAGGTTATGAATGTGGGATCACGATTAAAAACTTTAAAGATGTTAAAGAAAGTGATGTAATTGAAGCATATATTATGGAAGAAGTGGTACGTTAATGATAGTTGGCTTAGCAGCCTGCGAATTTTTGATTTACGATTCCCATTCCTTAAAAGAGAAACGGGCAGTGTTACAACGAGTCATGACGCGATTAAAACAAAAGCATAATGTGTCAGTTGCTGAAGTCGATTTTCAGGACATGTGGCAAAGAACAAAGATCGCTATTGCTGTCGTTTCTTCTGCTCGTGTTTCAGCTGAAATTGAATTACAACATGCTATTAAGTTTCTTGATTCATTTCCAGAAATGGAACGAACGATCACCGACATAGATTGGCTTTAACTTCATTCAGCAGAAGTCTCCCACTTCTATAAGTGGTGAGATGAATGCTAGCTTTTATCAATTCAGTAGGGGTTCAAACCCGGACTGAATGAAGTTAAAGCCTCCGGCGGATGCCACAGATTTTTAAAGGAAGTTTGCCCCATCTTAACGGGCAGTAAGACCCTTATCAAAACCATAAGGGTTCAACTGCCCGTTAAGATCCGATAAGTGCGAAGGTATTATCTGGGCGCAAATACGCCGAGGCGCATTTGATTAAACGAGGTGAGATTATGAGCGTGAGAGCAAATCGAGTAGGAGAACAAATGAAAAAGGAGCTCGGTGAAATTATCGGGCGAAAAATAAAGGACCCACGTATTGGTTTTGTGACTGTAACAGATGTACAAGTTACAGGTGACCTGCAGCAAGCAACGGTATATATATCGGTGTTAGGCGATGAAAAGAAGCGGGAAAATACGTTATTGGGGCTTGCAAAGGCGAAAGGATTCATCCGGTCAGAAATAGGGCAACGGATTCGCTTACGGAAAACTCCGGAAATACTATTTGAATTTGATGAATCGATTGATTATGGAAATAAGATAGATGTCTTACTCCATCAAATCCATCGTGAAGAACAAGCAAAAGAACAGGATGAATAATTTCATCCCGGTTTAACAGCCTGTAAAATCCCCACTGATGGAAGTTTTCTTTATTTAGAATTTTCTCTTCTTAAGAAGAGAATAATAACAAGAAACAATAGAGCCGAGAAATGGATAGACGAATGTCTATCCATTTTTTAAAGTTACTTATTACAATCTATACATATTGAATTTATATATTAAGCCTACTGTAGAGAGTGAGGACTTATTAGCATGGAAGGAATTATACCACTTTATAAACCTAAGGGTATGACATCGCATGATTGTGTCTTTAAACTACGTAAGATATTAAAAATGAAAAGAATTGGGCACACGGGTACTTTGGATCCTGACGTTACAGGAGTATTGCCCATTTGTATTGGTAAAGCCACAAAGGTAGCTGAATATATAACTGATGCAGGGAAGACGTATGAAGGAGAAGTAACATTAGGGTTCTCCACTACCACCGAGGATGCTTCAGGTGAAGTCGTAGAAACAAGAAAAGTTGACCGTGTGATTTCAAAAAGTGAAATTATTGAGATGCTTCATACATTCACTGGAACGATTCGTCAAACCCCACCAATGTTTTCCGCAGTAAAAGTAAATGGAAAAAGACTTTATGAATATGCTAGGCAGGGAATTGAAATTGAACGTCCAACGCGTCTTGTTACTATTTATTCAATAGAACTTCTTGATGAGATCTTAAACAATGGAGAAACCACTTCATTCCGCTTTCGAGTTGCATGTAGCAAAGGTACCTATATTCGAACTTTAGCTGTTATGATTGGGGATGCTTTAGGATTCCCTGCACATATGTCAGAGTTAAGTCGAATAAGGTCTGCTACCTTCTCTCTTTCTGATTGTTTTACATTGGAAGAGATTGAAACAAGAATGTTTGATGGCACCGTAACAGATATTCTCCACCCTATTGAGACGGCTTTGTCTCATTTGCCGAAATATGTGATTAATGATAAAATAACGGATAAAGTGAAAAATGGTGCTGTTTTACCGATTCCAGATCAATTTAAGAAAGAAGATCATTTGCTCGTTCTTGAATCGGAAGATGGGAAAGCATTGGCCATTTATATTCATCATCCAGAAAAGCCAGGTATGATGAAGCCATCGAAAGTACTAAGATCTGTAGAGTAAGAAATGCCGTTTAGAAAAGGTGAGATATAAAGTGGAAGTATTTTATCTAAATCATCCGCATCATATGCAACGAGATGAATTACCGCCATTAGTTATGGCATTAGGTTTTTTTGACGGTGTACATCTTGGACATCAAAAAGTGATAATAAGTGCAAAGAAAATGGCAGAAGAAAATGGGTATAAGAGTGCTGTTATGTCGTTTAATCCACATCCTTCTGTTGTACTGGGGAGAAGCGTTCAACATGTAGAATATATTACCCCGCTTAAAGAAAAGATTAGAATATTGAGCAATCTTGGCATAGATTATTTTTTTATTATTAATTTTACAGAAGATTTTGCTCAATTGTTGCCACAAGAATTTATTGATCATTACTTGATTGACTTAAATGTAAAACATGTTGTTGCAGGGTTTGACTATTCATATGGACGGATGGGAAAAGGGACCATGGAAACAATGCTTTTTCATTCTAGAAATCAATTTACTTTTTCAGTCATTGGAAAATTGAAATATGGTGAAGAAAAAATTAGTTCAACTTCTATTAGAGCTTGCATTCATAATGGAGAAATGGAAAAGATAACAAAATTTCTTGGTCGGTTTTATACAACCATTGGCGAAGTCATTCATGGTGAGAAAAGAGGAAGAACGATTGGATTTCCGACAGCCAATGTTGATATTTATGACGATTATTTATCACCACCAACGGGTGTTTATGCTGTAAGGTTAATCAGGACTTCCTCGAATCAAATCTATGAAGGTGTCTGTAATGTAGGTTATAAACCGACTTTTCATAAGGAAAAATCTGGTAAACCATCTATTGAGGTATTTATATTTGACTTTCAAGATGAAATATATGGAGAAAATGTAGTAGTTGAATGGCATCGACGGCTTAGAAGTGAACAAAAATTCTCTGGTGTTGATGAATTGGTCGCACAAATTGATAGAGATAAGCAGAATGCCCATGAATACTTTGAAAAATGTATGATAGATACTTGCATTTTATAATAAAAGGTTGTATCCTTATTAACGTATCAAAATAACCTTTGCTTGGCAGAGCGACTCACCGACGCATGCTCAGTAAATGGGGATTTGAAATTTAGGAGGTGAAGCAGGATGGCAATTACTCAAGAAAGAAAAAATGAATTAATTAATGAGTACAAAGTACACGATACTGATACTGGATCTCCAGAAGTTCAAATCGCTGTCCTTACAGAAAACATTAACAATTTAAATGAGCATTTACGTACACATAAGAAAGATCATCATTCACGTCGTGGTCTTTTAAAAATGGTTGGTAAACGTCGTAATTTACTAACTTACCTACGTAACAAAGATGTTCAACGTTACCGTGTCTTAATTAATAAACTTGGTTTACGTAGATAGTTGATAAAAAGCGGGATTTTTTCCCGCTTTTTTGTTAGCAAAAAAATACATAGCAATAGTTAGTGCTTTTGAAAATATATATTTAATATACACCTAATTGTGCACTTTTATTAGAATAATGATATATAGGTATTTTACAAAAAAGCTTAAAGTTTTGGGAAACGGTACATAATAGTATTAATTATGTTCTTAACTAAAGCAATAAATGGTTTGCTTCCATATACAGAATCAGTATGTGCGAATCCACAGAAAATTGGTTTCGCAATTCTTAATGTAATATAGGTAGAGAGGGGTTTTAATTGAATGGGACAAGATAAACATGTTTATTCAATCGATTGGGCCGGACGAAAATTAACCGTTGAGATTGGGCAATTAGCCAAGCAGGCCAATGGGGCTGTATTAGTTCGTTACGGTGATTCAGTTGTATTAAGTACAGCAACAGCATCAAAGGAACCGAAAAATGTCGATTTCTTTCCGTTAACAGTAAACTATGAGGAAAAATTATACGCAGTTGGGAAGATCCCTGGTGGATTTATTAAACGAGAAGGACGTCCAAGTGAAAAAGCTATTTTAGCAAGTAGACTGATTGATCGTCCAATTCGCCCAATGTTTCCAGACGGATTCCGCAATGATGTGCAATGTATTAGTATGGTCATGAGTGTAGAGCAGGATTGTTCTTCAGAAATGGCTGCCATGTTAGGGTCTTCATTGGCGCTAACTGTTTCAGATATTCCATTTGGTGGTCCAATTGCTGGTGTTGTTGTAGGCCGCATTGATGGTCAATTTGTGATCAACCCTACTGTGGAACAAATGGAACGAAGCGATATTGATTTAACGGTTGCAGGTAACAAAGATGCGATTAACATGGTTGAAGCAGGGGCAAAAGAAGTTCCAGAAGAAACAATGTTAGAAGCCATAATGTTCGGACATGAGGAAATCAAAAAACTCATATCTTTCCAAGAAAAAATTGCAGCAGAAATCGGCAAGGGAAAAATGGAAGTGAAATTGTATCAGGTTGATGTTGAACTTGAGACAGAAGTGAAATCATTGTGTTTGGCTGAACTTAACAAAGCGGTTCAAGTTCAGGAAAAACATGCTCGTGAAGATGCGATTACAGAAGTTAAGAATAGTGTTCTAGCTCATTATGGTGAGCAAGCAGCAGATGATGACAAGCTTAAGAATGTAAAAGAAATATTAAGTAAATTAGTAAAAGAAGAAGTTCGCCGATTAATTACAGAGGAAAAAGTACGTCCTGATGGTCGTAACCCAGATGAAATTAGACCGCTATCTTCTGAAGTTGGTATGCTACCACGTACACATGGATCAGGACTATTTACTCGTGGACAAACTCAAGCCCTTTCGATTTGTACATTAGGGGCACTAGGAGATGTTCAAATTCTTGATGGTCTAGGAACGGAAGAATCAAAACGTTTTATGCATCATTATAACTTCCCTCATTTTAGTGTTGGGGAAACAGGACCATTACGTGGCCCAGGTCGTCGTGAAATCGGTCATGGTGCCCTAGGCGAAAGAGCACTTTTTCCAATTATTCCAGACGAAAAAGATTTCCCTTATACCATTCGCTTAGTAGCTGAAGTATTGGAATCCAATGGATCAACTTCACAAGCGAGTATTTGTGCGGGGACATTGGCCATGATGGATGCAGGTGTACCACTTAAAGCACCTGTGGCTGGTATAGCAATGGGACTAATTAAATCAGGAGATTATTATACCATTTTAACCGATATTCAAGGGATGGAAGACCACCTTGGGGATATGGATTTTAAAGTTGCAGGTACATCCAAAGGTGTAACAGCTTTACAAATGGATATAAAAATCGATGGTCTATCTCGTGAGATTTTAGAAGAAGCATTGCAACAAGCGAAAAAAGGACGTATGCAAATTCTGGAATCCATGCTTGCAACCATTAATCAACCACGCAAACGATTATCAGAGTTTGCTCCGAAAATCTTAACAATGAACATCAAACCAGATAAAATTCGGGATGTTATTGGACCAAGCGGAAAACAAATCAATAAGATTATTGAAGAAACTGGCGTTAAAATTGATATTGAGCAAGATGGAACTGTATTTATCTCATCAACAAATGAAGAAATGAATGAAAAGGCTCAACATATTATTGAAGATATTGTCCGTGAAGTGGTAGTTGGACAATTGTACCTTGGAAAAATAAAGCGAATTGAGAAATTCGGTGCGTTTGTTGAAATATTCCAGGGGAAAGACGGACTTGTTCACATCTCCGAACTAGCCGAAGAACGTGTTGGCAAAGTTGAGGATGTAGTCAAACTGGGTGATGAAATGCTTGTAAAAGTAATGGAAGTTGATCGACAAGGTCGAGTGAACTTATCTCGTAAGGCTGTTATAAAAGAACAACGTCAACAAGAGGAAAGTACTCAAAAATAAAAAGTCAGGGTGAATCCCTGGCTTTTTTATCTTCATAGCAACCGTTTCATTTGAAAAATCATAATGAAAAAGTGGCAATCGTTCTACCTTGTCCTCCTCCCTCATATTTTGTATAAGGGGGGCATGAACGATGAAAAAAATGATCACTTTTGGATTTGTATTCTTAATTGCCTTTATGGTAGTAAGTAATCCACTAACAAATGAATATATCAGCGAAGTAAAAATGAGTTCAGTAATGGTAATGAAACAAGGTGATTCCCTTTACAATGAAATCGCTAGAAATGCAGCTCAGTATAATATTCCTGCTATTGATGCAAAAATCGATCCTATATGGAATGCGATTCCTGGTTATAATGGACATATGGTGGATATTGAGGCTTCCTATAAGAAAATGAAGAAAACGGGTCAATTTGATGAGAATATGTTGGTATTTAAGCAAGTAAAGCCGAATATTCATTTGGAAGACCTACCTCCTGCTCCAATTTATAAAGGAAATCCTGAAAAGCCAATGGTTAGCTTTATCATAAATGTTGCTTGGGGGAACGAATATCTTTCCGATATGTTAGCCACTTTGAAACAACATCATGTAACGGCTACTTTTTTCCTTGAAGGAAGATGGGCACAAAAATATCCTGAACTTGCCCAGATGATAACAGATGCAGGTCATGAGGTTGGAAATCACTCTTTTACCCATCCTGATATGAAGAATCTGTCTACTGTGCAAATACAGCAAGAAATCGCAAAAACCAATGGAGTGATAAAAGCGACGACTGGATCTATTCCAAAATGGTTTGCTCCTCCAAGTGGTAGTTTTAAAGATGAAGTAGTAAAAGTAGCTTCTAATGAAGAGATGGGTACGATTATGTGGAGTGTCGATACGATTGATTGGCAGAAACCTACACCGGATGTATTAATCCAGAGGGTAATGAGTAAAGTTCATAATGGTGCGATCATACTTATGCATCCAACTGCAGCAACTGCTCAATCTTTAGAGCAGCTCATCCTACAAATTAAGAATAATAAGCTACAAATAAATACAGTATCTAATTTAGTAAGCGAGGAACGAATCCATAATTCACTTCCACATTGATAAAATGACAACAATCCAAGTAATTAAGTTATAGATAGGGACAAGATTTTGGAAAAAAGTAATTATATAGTATATACTAACTTCGAATAGTGAATAAATACTTTATGCAAAATGCAGCTTTGTATAATAACAGGAGGGAATTATTTGATAAAGAAATATACTTGTCAAAATGGTGTAAGAGTGGTATTAGAAAATATTCCAACGGTTCGTTCTGTTGCAATCGGTATATGGATTGGGACAGGTTCACGATATGAGACATCTGACAATAATGGCATTTCTCACTTTTTAGAGCATATGTTTTTTAAGGGAACCAAAACGAAAAATGCAAAAGAAATTGCTGAAGCTTTTGATAGTATTGGTGGACAAGTAAATGCATTTACCTCTAAAGAATATACTTGTTATTACGCAAAAGTACTTGATAATCATTCTCAGTTTGCGTTAGAAGTATTAGCAGATATGTTTTTTAATTCAACTTTTGAAGAAGAAGAATTAGTAAAAGAAAAGAATGTTGTTTACGAAGAGATCAAAATGTATGAAGATACGCCTGATGATATCGTTCATGATCTTTTAAGTAAAGCAATATATGAAAATCATTCGCTTGGCTACCCCATATTAGGTACTGAAGAAACCTTGTCTACATTTACTGGAGATACGCTAAAGGAGTATATGCATAATATGTATATACCTGAACAGGTAGTAGTTTCTATTGCTGGAAATATATCTGAATCATTTATTAAACAGGTTGAAGCACTGTTTGGATCATATGAGGGCGGGAAAAGGGAAAAAGTTGAAGAAACACCAATTTTCCATATGAAACAAATTTCTCGCAAAAAAGAAACTGAGCAAGCGCATCTATGCCTTGGTTTTGAAGGCTTGCAAGTTGGACATAAAGATATTTATAGTTTAATCACATTAAATAATATTCTAGGTGGCAGTATGAGTAGTCGTTTGTTTCAAGATGTTCGTGAACAAAGAGGGCTGGCATACTCGATCTTCTCTTATCATTCTGCATTTGAAGATAATGGGATTGTAACCATATATGGTGGGACAGGGGCAAAACAACTTGATTTACTATTTGAAACCATTCAAGAAACACTCACTGTCTTAAAACGGGATGGTATTACTGAAAAAGAATTACTAAATAGTAAAGAACAGCTTAAAGGAAGCTTGATGCTAAGTCTTGAAAGTACGAATAGTCGTATGAGCCGTAATGGGAAAAATGAATTGTTGCTTGGACAACATCGTTCACTCGACGATATTATTGAGCTTATTGATTCAGTAACAAAGCAAAATGTTGATGAAATGGCAGATAAAGTATTCACAGATAAATATTCAGTTTCACTAGTTAGTCCAGATGGAGTACTACCAAAAAGAAAATAAAGAGAACAGTCTGTGAAAAGCAGGCTGTTTTTGCTTTTTAGAAGTCTAAACCTGATTGGATTCTAGTAAGAATAAAAGGAGGACAATAAATGAAGTGGAGATGAGGAACTTTGAGATTAAGCGAATTAAGTGGAAAAGAGATTGTGGATATAAATCAGGCGGTGCGTTTAGGTGTACTTGGTCAAACAGATCTAGAAATAAATGAAAAGAATGGTCAAATTGAAGCTATGCTCATACCAACTTTAAAATGGTTCGGAATGAAAAGACATGGTGGGGAAATTCGAGTTGAGTGGACGCAAATAAAGAAAATTGGCAATGATATGATGATTATTGACATGGAGCCTAATGGAGATGAATAAGGACAAAGGTGATTGCCGTTAAACTTGCACACATACAGAAGGATTATTAAAAGAGTAGAATAACAAAAAGATGATTCCTATAGTAACTAGGGGTCATTTTTTTATTTAAAGAACAGAAAATATAGCTTTTTGAAGTTAGATAGATGTCTTGCTCTAGCGCTTTTCTTTTTGCTCCTTTCGAATTTATATACAAGGGGATTACGTCAGTGCGTCACCTATTGGGTGAATGCTACATATGATGTTGAAGTAGTTCTTCAGTATAAGTTTTGTAGTCGCTTGACATAAGGCTAAGTTAAAAGGGCAAATGGAACATCTATTATGATTGTCATGATCTTAGAAACCAAATAGAAATGACAAAATAAAAGTTCATCCAAAATATGGATTGATTTTAACTTAGCCACTAAGAAAAGAAGGTGAATATTTCATGCTGACAAATATGCAAATTGCAGTAATCGGCGGTGATGCAAGACAGCTCGAAATAATCCGTAAATTAATAGAGATGGATGTAAAGCTATCTTTAATTGGCTTTGAACAGCTTGACCACGCTTTTTCAGGAGCCACGAAAGAAAAAATTGCGGAGATTAATTTTTCTCAAATAGATGCCATCATACTGCCGGTGGCTGGCACAAGTCTTGAAGGTCAAGTGGATTCAATATTTTCAAATGAGAAAGTTGTTCTATTAGAAGAGATGCTACGAAATACTCCACCACATTGTGTTGTTTTTTCTGGTATAACAAATGCCTATCTAACTGGGATTACAGATGGTGCAAACAGAAAATTAGTTCAACTGTTCAAACGGGACGATGTAGCCATTTATAACTCAATTCCCACTGTGGAGGGCACGATCATGATGGCCATTCAGCATACGGATTTTACGATTCATGGTTCTAATGTCGCTGTACTAGGATTAGGTAGAGTAGGCATGAGTGTAGCGAGAACGTTTCATTTATTAGGATCTAAAGTAACTGTAGGTGCAAGAAAAACAGCACATATAGCTCGAATTGTAGAAATGGGATTAACACCTTTTCATTTAGATGAAATTACTCATTGGGTAAAAAATACAGATATTTGTATTAATACGATTCCATTTCCAATTGTAACGGCATCTGTTATTTCGAAAATGCCTACCCATACACTCATTATTGATCTAGCATCAAAGCCAGGTGGTACTGATTTTCGATATGCTGAAAAAAGAGGTATTAAAGCATTATTAGCTCCAAGTCTGCCTGGGATCGTAGCCCCCAAAACAGCAGGAAATATACTTGCAAATGTTCTTTCTCAACTACTTCAAGAGGATTTTGATAAGCGAAAGGAGACAAAATCATGAGTTTACATGGAAAACGTATTGGTTTTGGTTTAACAGGATCTCACTGCACATATGACGCTGTTTTTCCTGAAATTGAAAAGTTAGTTAAAGCAGGAGCGGAGGTTCTTCCAGTTGTGACATACACTGTGAAAAGTACAGAAACCAGGTTCGGCAAGGGAGAAGATTGGATTGAAAGAATCGAAATTGTAACAGGAAATAAAGCAATTGATTCAATTGTAAGTGCCGAACCACTTGGCCCTAAAATCCCTCTAGATTGCATGGTTATCGCCCCAATAACAGGCAGTTCTATGAGTAAGTTTGCGAATGCAATGACAGACTCCCCTGTCTTAATGGCAGCTAAAGCAACATTAAGAAATCAAAAACCTGTTGTATTGGGAATTTCAACGAATGATGCATTAGGGTTAAATGGTGTAAATTTAATGAAATTAATGGCAACTAAAAATATATATTTTATCCCCTTTGGTCAGGATGATCCAATTAAAAAACCGAATTCAATGGTTGCACGTATGACCATGTTATCTGAAGCGATTGAGTCAGCGATAATTGGAAAACAGTTACAACCTATAATTGTAGAACGATATAAAGACGGAAATTAGTTTTTCAGAAAAAGTATGTTGGTTTAGTGATTGAATGTGATAAAATAAATGTTAATATAATAGAAAGATGGCGAGAGGTTAAATAAAAACCGCGCCTTCTTTTATATAAAGGTATTTGGAAGAATGCCAAAAATAAAGTAGTAGTCAATAATAATTGATTAATCTAGAAATGAAAAGCAACTTTACAATGGTAAGAAAAGAGAAAGTTGTTAAAGTAATTTCCAGAAATAAAAGTGATTTTTTTACCGATTGAAAGGGGAACAACAGATGACGCAGAAATCAGGATTTCATGTAGCAGTAGTCGGAGCAACAGGGGCAGTAGGACAACAAATTATCAAAACATTGGAGAATAGAGAATTTCCGATCTCTCAACTAACGTTATTATCTTCCGCACGTTCAGCAGGTATAAAAGTACAAGTGAATGGGACTGAATATACAGTTCAAGAAGCAAAACCGGAAAGTTTTAAGGGAGTAGATATTGCTTTATTCAGTGCTGGTGGTAGTGTATCAAAAGAACTTGCACCACATGCAGTAAAACATGGGGCCATTGTAGTGGATAATACCAGTGCTTTCAGAATGGATGAAAATGTTCCGCTTGTTGTACCAGAAGTGAACGAAAAGGATCTTTTGAAACATAATGGAATTATTGCAAATCCAAATTGTTCTACAATCCAAATGGTTGTAGCACTTGAACCAATCCGTAAAAAGTACGGGTTGAATAAAATAATCGTATCAACCTATCAGGCAGTTTCAGGTTCTGGTGTAGTTGCTGTGAAGGAATTGGAAGAACAGACCCAATCGATCTTAAATGGTGAAGAATTTGAACCATCGATCCTACCTGTAAAAGGCGATAAAAAACATTATCAAATTGCCTTCAATGCGATTCCACAAATTGATTTATTTCAAGAAAATGGTTTCACTTATGAAGAGATGAAAATGATTAATGAAACAAAAAAGATCATGCATGAACCAAAAATGAGTGTAGCTGCAACGTGCGTTCGCATTCCAATAGCAGTTGGTCATTCTGAATCTGTTTATATTAAAGTTGATCAGGCTGGTGTATCTGCAGAGGATCTGAAGAATATTCTAAAAGACGCACCAGGAGTTGTTTTACAAGATGATCCAAATAATCAAGTATATCCAATGCCTGCTGATTGCGTTGGAAGTAATGATGTATTTGTCGGACGTATTCGTAAAGATTTAGATGTAGAAAAAGGTTTCCATTTATGGGTTGTTTCTGACAACTTATTAAAAGGAGCAGCTTGGAATTCTGTACAAATAGCAGAAAGCTTAGTTAAACTTGGTTTAGTAAAATAGTTCCAATTTTCTTTTTGTATTGCGCCATGTTAGTCGATGTTGTTTTTTTAACTCATCCGATTGATGTGTACGATTCATGATCACATCTAAGATGAATCAAAAATCAAAATGAATAGATAACAAGGTCTTACAAGGGGTAAAAAGTATTTAGTGTACCTTTAGGACGAAATGTATTTATATTATGTATCTGGTTTTGGACACTTAATGGAGAAGAATCACATCTAGAAGAATAGTCAAAATATGAAAAAGTTCATTCCATTAATG
>C688J18823_10000071_pt1 | contig 51782 bp, 37 predicted proteins | sample HopSoiMetagenom1_FD_18823 | JGI IMG/M metagenome (IMG submission 18823)
TGCCACTCCTGCACCGGCTCGGCGGGCGGCATCGACCAGGTTTCGTCCACCTTCTCCTCGGCGGGCGCGGCGGCGGGTGGGGCGGACCAGACGACCTCGACCTCTTCGTCCGCAGGCTCCGCGGGGGGCGGCGCCGGCCACGCTTCTTCGGTCTTCACTTCCGCCGATTCGCTCGGTGCGGCAGCTACCCAGGACCCTTCGGCCGCAGCTCCGGGAGCGTCGGCAGGCTGCGCGCTTGCCGGGGCGGGAGGTGGCACCGTCCAGGTCTCGGTGACGTCGGGCTGCAGAGCGGGCGCGGGCCAGAGCGCGTCGGCGGCCGCAGGCTGCGCCACCGCCTCGCTCCAGGGAGTGGGAGCGTCCGCCGGGGGCAGCGCATCATCACCTGGCGGCTCCTGCGCAGCACCAGGCTCGACGGGCGCGGATGGTTCCGGTGCAGCCTGTGACGCCGGGGTCGGCAGCGAGGCGTCCATCGCCACGATCACGGAGGGCGGAGCCTCGCCGATGCTCCCGTCCCGGGGAGGAAGCGACTGCAGCGGGTCGCCGCCGGCCTCCTCTTCCCAACCGCCCGGCGCATCCACCGCCGCCGGCTGTGTCCGGAGCGCAGGCGGAGGCGGCGCGGTCACCCCTTCCAGCGCCAGTCGCCGCGGCTCGGGCACTCCGAGGGCGCGGATGGGACCCGGCAGCCCCTGCGACCAGTCGCCAGCGAGAGGATCGGCGCCCGCGTCGGCGCGCGGCGCGGGGTTCCCGGAGGTGGAGAACGAGGTCGGAGAGTCGGACATTGCGGGGCGAAAGGATATCAGAGAGCGCGCCAATCCCGCGCCACTTCGCGCCAAATCCGCCGGTGGAATTTACCTACACCGGCGCGGCGGTTATAAGCACCGATCATGCCCGGTCTGGTGAACATCGGCGCGCGCCGAAAGGCGCAGACGCCCGCCCGTCCTGGGCGCGAGGCGTACCTGCCGGTGTCGCTGGAGGACGCGAGGGGCAGGGGGTGGGATCAGCTCGACGTCGTGCTGGTGAACGGCGACGCGTACGTGGATCATCCCACGTTCGGCGTGCCGCTGATCGGCCGCCTGCTCGCCTCCCGCGGGTTCAAGGTGGGCATCGTCAGCCAGCCGCGTTGGGACGAGGCGAGCGGCCTTGCGGACTTCGCCGTCTGTGGCCGGCCGCGCCTCTTCTTCGGGGTCTCCAGCGGCAACATGGACTCGATGGTCAACCACTACACCGCCGGCAAGAAGCGCCGGGACTCCGACGCGTACACGCCCGATGCGGCGCCGGGAAAGCGGCCCGACTACGCGACCGCGGTGTACGCCCGCAAGCTGAAGAAGCTCTTCCCGGACGTGCCGCTGATCGTCGGCGGCGTCGAGGCTTCGCTGCGCCGGCTCGCCCACTACGATTACTGGAGCGACCGCGTCCGGCACTCCGTGCTCGCGGACTGCCCCGCCGACGTCCTGGTCTACGGCATGGGCGAGCAGCCCATCCTCGAGATCGCCTCGCGCCTGGCGGCGGGCGAGGACATCTGCGGCCTCACCGACGTGCGCGGAACCGCGGTGCGCTTTCGCGACGACCCGGAGCAGTCCTGGCGCCATCTCGCGGGACAACGCGATCGGGAGGAAGTCTGGCTGCCGTCATACGAGGAGATCGTCGCCGACAAGAAGACCTACGCGGAGTTCTCGCGGCTCTACCACCTCGAGCACAACCCGGACAACGCGCGCATCCTGGTGCAGAAGCACGGGCGCGACCTGGTCTACGTCAATCCGCCCGCGCCGCCACCCTCGACCGAGCTGATCGACGCCGAGTACGAGCTGCCCTTCACCCGCCTGCCGCACCCGATGTACGGCGAGGCGAAGGTCCCCGCCTGGGAGCAGATCCGCTTCAGCGTCACCATCATGCGGGGCTGCGCCGCCGGCTGCAGCTTCTGCTGCATCACCGAGCACCAGGGCCGCGACGTGGTCTCGCGCAGCGAGGCCAGCGTGCTGCGGGAGATCGAATCGCTCGAAAACGTGCCGGGCTGGACCGGGGTGGTCAGCGACATCGGGGGTGCGACCGCCAACATGTGGCACATGGTCTGTACTGATGACGAGTGGCACCAGAAGTGCCGCCGCGCCTCCTGCGTGTACCCCACCGTGTGCGAGAAGTTCGGCACCGACCACGCGCCGCTCATCCAGCTGATGCGGAAGGCGCGCGCGCTCCCCGGCGTCAAGCGCGCCTTCGTGGCCAGCGGCGTGCGCTACGACCTCGCCTTCGCCGACGCGGAGCACGGCGACGAGTACATCCGCGAGCTGGTGGCAAACCACGTGGGCGGCCACCTCAAGATCGCGCCGGAGCACATCTCGGCAGGCGTGGTGAAGGTGATGAAGAAGCCGGGCAAGGAGATGTTCGTCCGCTTCAAGGAGCTGTTCGAGAAGTACAGCGGGGAGGCGGGGAAGGAGCAGTACCTGATCCCGTATTTCATCTCCGGCCACCCCGGCTGCGAGGTGAAGGACATGGTGGAGCTGTCGGACTACCTGGCGGAGAACCGCTGGCGTCCCCAGCAAGTGCAGGACTTCACGCCCACGCCCATGACGCTGGCCACCGACATGTACTACTCGGGCTACCATCCCAACACGGGAAAGCCGGTGCACGTCCCGCGGGGCGCCGACGAGAAGGCGATGCAGCGCGCGCTGCTGCAGCCGCACCTGCCTCGGTACCGCGAGCTTGCGCGGGACGCGCGCAGGAAGGCGCGCGCCCCGGAGCGCGCACCCGCCGCGAAGCGACCGCGCGGCCCGGTCCCCAAGCCCAGCGACAGCTTCGAGTCCTGAGAGGGACGAAGCGAGAGATCTAGTTCGCGGCGGCCGGGAAGGCCGGCAGCTTCTTGATGTCGCGCGGGTCGTGCTGGATGATCACCATCGCCTTCTGGTTGGCCGCGATCTTCTTGATGCGCTCGAGCGAGGCGAGCGTCTCGGCGCGGTCGTAGTTGAAGGCCGGCACGCCGTCCGACTGGTAGTTCTCGTGGAAGTGGACCGCGTCTCCAGTCAGGATCACGCTGCCTTTGTGCTTGAGGCGCACGAGGAGCGAGCTGTGCCCGGGCGTGTGGCCGGGCGTGCGCAGCACGATCACCGTGCCGTCGCCGAACACATCCTTGTCGAGCGCCAGCGGCTCGACCTTGCCGCCTTCGCTGATCCAGTGCGTGAAGGCCTTGGCGTTCACGCCCTGCGCGGGCTTGGGCGCCGTGATCGCATCCCAGTCCCCCTTTCCGATCAGCAGCATGGCGTTTGGCAGCGAAGGCAGCTGGCTCGTGTGGTCGGCGTGATAGTGACTGATGCCGACGAACTTGACCTGGTCGGGCGTAATCTTGAGCTGCGCGAGCTGGTCGGTGAGGCTTGTTTTTGGCGCGTTCGCGTTCTCACCCGGCGGGAAGCCCGTGTCCCAGACCATGACGTCGTCGCCGTGCCGGATCACGTAGCAGCTGTACGTGAACGGCAGCTCCTTGTCGGGGCTGTAGGCGAACGTGTCGGTGAAGCGCTCCGCGATCTTGACCGGCTTCGCGCCGGTGCCGCAGTCGAGGCGCGTGAGCGTGACTTCGGCCGGCCCCTGCGCGAACGCCGGCAACGCCATGAACACAGCCGCGGCTGACAGCGAACACAAGGTCTTCTGCATGGGTGTCCTCCCAGTCAGATGGAAGCGCGCATGTTATCCACGCGCAGGAAGATGCGCTTCATCGCGCAGATGCCCTCCTCAGGCGTCAACTCTTCTGCCGCGCCGGAAACCGCTCCTCCAGCTCCTCGATGGTGCGCGGCCAGTCGTCGTGGAGCAGCCGCGCGAGGCTGCGATCGGACAGCAGCTTGCCCCCGGTCTGGCAGCGCGGGCAGTAGTTGGTCTCGTTGTCTGCGTAGGCGATCCGCTGCACGGCCGTGCCGCACACGGGGCACGGCTGCTTGTACTTGCCGTGCACGGCGAACTCCGCGCGGAAGGCGGTCACCTTCTCGGGGAACTTCTCGCGCGCCTCGGCCCGGAGCCTATCGGTCCAGTCGGTGAGCACCGCGCGGGTCGCGGCATGCAGCCGCGCCGCGTCCTCCTGCGAGATCTTCTGCGTCAGGAGGGCCGGCGACAGCTTCGCCCGGTGCAGGATCTCGTCCGAGTAGGCGTTGCCGATGCCCGAGAAGAGCCGCGGGTCCGTCAGCGCGCGCTTGAGCGTGTGGTTCTCGCGCCGCAGCGCCTCCTCGAACTGCGCCGGCGTGGCCTCCAGCGGCTCGATGCCGCCCCGCATGAACTCGTCCAGCGAGGTCACCAAGTGCATGGAGGCGCGCTTCTTGGTCGCGGCCTCTGTGAGCAGCAGCGTCCCGGAGGGGAAGTCGAAAGCGGCAAGCCCCACCTTGCCGGGGATCTTCGCCCCCGCCTCTCCCCAGCGGAACCTGCCCGCGATCATGAGGTGCACGACCAGGTACAATCCGCCCTCGAGCACCAGCACGATGCGCTTGCCCAGCCGGCGCACCTCCAGCACGCGCGAGCCTTTGGCCGCGCTCAAGGGCGGATCGAAGGTCCGCACCACGAAGGGGCTGGCCACGCGCACGCCGCGGAGCGGCTGGCCCTGCACGCGCGCGGCGATGGACTCGACGTAGACGGTGACGTCCGGCAACTCCGGCACGCGGGCTGATGTACCTCAGTTGTTCTCGGCGTGCTCGCTCAGGCCCAGCAGCATGCGGCGCTCGAACACGAAGCTGCTGGGATCGATCAGGCTCTTCCACGAAAGCCCGCTCCGCGGCAACCGGTTGCGCACCACCAGCCGCGTCCCGGCGCCGTCGTCCAGGGGCCTCAAGACGAAGGTCCAACTGGTCATGCCCGTGCTGAGCACGAGGTGCCTTGCGAACTCGGCCTCGATCACGCGCCAGGTCCGGCCGGCGCCGCGGATGAAGTCTCCCGGCCGTAGGTGCTGCGCCTGCGCAAGCCACCGCCAGACCTCGCGGGGCTCCAGCGCGATGGAGAGGCCACGGGTGGACTGCAGGGCCGCGGCCAGGACCAGGTCGTCTCCCGGGAGGTGTTCCTTCACTTCCCGATCGGTGCAGCCCCACTTCATGGCCAGAACGGAATGCATCGGGCGGGCCAGACCACGGCCGGAAGGGATCGCAGGGGCTCGGGCGCAGGACCGCGCGCCGGTCAGGGTCGCAGCTCGACCATTTCGAAGACGTAGCCGTCCGGATCCTCGAAATCGCGGGACACTCCCCCCGGGATCTCCTGGGACGCACCCAACGCGCTGGCGCCATGGCGCACGACCAGCGAGGCCATTTCGTCCAGATTCTGAACCCGGATGGCAAGAACTGGACCGCCGCGATCGTACCCGCGCTTGATCAGCCCCTTGGGATAGAACGCGGTGTGCAGCGCCAGCAGCACGCCCTGGCGCAGCTCCAATTCCACCCACGCGGGCGTGTAGGACTTTTCCGGGAGGCCGATCACGTCGCGCCAGAACGCGCGCGCCCGTTCCACGTCCGGGACTTGCAGGGTGATCCAGCAGAGCTCGTTCACGCGGCGGGCACTCTAGCATCTCCGGATCCGCGGAGGGCCTGTGGAGCGTGGCGCTCCTGATGCGGCGCGTGGCGCCACCGGGGCGGAGTCAGCGAATCGCTCGAAACGGTCAGGCATCCCTCCGGCATGCGCGTGGCAGTAGCCGGCTCACACGGGCTGATCGGAAGCGCCCTGACCAAGGCCTTGCGCGAGCGCGGGGACGAGCCGCTGCCGCTGCCCCGCTTCGGCAGCGCTCCATGGAGCGTGGAAGGCGCCGACGCCGTGGTGAACCTGGCGGGCGCCAGCGTGGCGGGGAAGCGATGGTCGGCCGACTACAAGCGGGAGATCGAGATCAGCCGGCTGCGCAGCACCCGCGCCATGGTGGAGGCCATCTCGTCCGCGCAGCGCAGGCCCCGCGTCCTCGTCAACGCCAGCGCGGTGGGCTACTACGGAGGCCGCGGCGATGAGATCCTTGACGAGACGGCAGGGTCAGGCGCCGACTTCCTGGCGCGCGTCTGCGAGAAGTGGGAGATGGAGGCGCGCCGGGCGCCGGTGCGGTCGGTGCAGGTCCGCACCGGCATCGTGCTCAGCCCCACGGGCGGCGCGCTGGGCAGCATGCTGCCGCCGTTCAAGGCGTTCGTGGGGGGGCCGGTGGGCAACGGCAGGCAGTGGTTTCCCTGGATCCACCTCGCCGACGAGGTGGCGGGCATCCTCTGGTGCATCGATCGGGGTTCGCTCTCCGGCCCCGTCAACTTCGCCGCCCCGGGCATCGTGACCATGGCGGAGTTCGCCAAGGCCCTGGGCCGCGCGCTGCATCGGCCCTCCTGGGCGCCGGTGCCGGCAGCCGCCTTGAAGATCCTGCTGGGCGAATTCGCCTCCGCGCTGCTCGAAGGCCAGCGAGCAGTTCCCCGGAAGCTCCTCGAGTCGGGCTTCCAGTTCCGATTCAGCGACGTCGATCCGGCGCTGCGCGATATCCTGGGCTAGCCTGATTTTGGCGCCCGGCTTGTCGGCGCCTTCGGGTATCCTGCCCGCCTCATGCCCGCAGACTTCACGCACCTCCATCTGCACACGCTCTACAGCCTGCTCGACGGCGCCATCCGCCTCCCCGATCTGATGAAGTCGTGCGCCGACACCGGCATGAAGGCGGTGGCGGTCACCGATCACGGCAACATGTTCGGGGTGGTGAGCTTCTACCAGGAGGCGAAGAAGCACGGCATCAAGCCCATCATCGGCTTCGAGGCCTACGTCGCCGGCGAGAAGGGCATGGGCGACAAGAGCCAGCGCATCGGCAACCACCTGGTGCTGCTGGCGCAGAACGACGCGGGCTACCGGAACCTGCGCTACCTCAGCACCAAGGCGTTCACCGACGGCTTCTACTACGACCCGCGGGTCGACAAGCCGCTGCTCAAGGCGCACAGCGAGGGCATCATCGCGCTGACCGCCTGCATGGCGGGAGCGGTCCCGCGCGCGGTGCGCCGCGGGGACATGGACGAGGCGCGCCGGGAGGTTCGGGACCTCAAGGCGATCTTCGGCGACCGGCTCTACCTCGAGATCCAGAGCAACGCGCTCAAGGAGCAGCTGCCGGTGAACCACGGCATCTGCCAGCTCGCGCGCGAGGAGGGTCTGCAGCTGGTGGCGACGGCGGACAGCCACTACGTCAAGCGCGAGGACGCCAAGGCGCACGAGGTGCTGATGGCCATCGCCTCGGGCCGCACGTTCGACGACCCCAAGCGCCTGCGCCACGACACGGAGGAGCTGTACATCAAGGCGCCCGGCGAGATGTACGGCGCCCTGGAGGCAGTGACCGGCGTTGGGGCCGAGTGGCAAGAGGCGGTGCATAACTCCTGGCGCATCGCCGCGATGTGCAACGTCGAGCTCAACCTCAAGGACAAGCACCTGCCCAAGTTCCAGGTCCCGGAGGGGGAGACGCTGGACAGCTACATCCAGCGCCGCGCCCGCGAGGGACTGGACCAGCGCTTCGCGGAGATCGCCCGCACCGGCAGGCGCGTCGATTCCGACACCTACCGCGAGCGGCTGGAGCGCGAGCTGGGCGTCGTCATCACGATGGGGTTCTCCGGCTACTTCCTCATCGTCCAGGACTTCATCAATTGGGCCAAGCGCAACGGCATCCCGGTGGGGCCGGGGCGCGGCTCCGGCGCGGGCTCGCTGGTGGCCTACTCGCTGCGCATCACCGACATCGATCCGCTGCCCTACAACCTGCTCTTCGAGCGCTTCCTGAATCCGGAGCGCGTGTCGATGCCCGACTTCGACGTCGACTTCTGCCAGGACCGGCGCGGCGAGGTGATCAACTACGTCACCGAGAAGTACGGCAAGGACAACGTCGCCCAGATCATCACCTACGGCGCGCTCTCCGCCAAGAGCGCCATCAAGGACGTCGCCCGGGTGATGGGCCTTCCCTTCGCCGAGGTGAACGAGCTGACGCGGAACATCCCCGCGCTCATCGACGGCCACCCGCCCACCATCGAGAAGGCGCTCCAGCACGAGCCCAAGCTCACCCAGATCCAGGAACAGAAGCCGATCTTCAAGCAGATCATCGAGTTTGCGCGCGCGCTGGAGGGCCTGACCCGCAACACCGGCATGCACGCGGCGGGGGTGGTCATCGGCGAGAAGCCGCTCTGGGAGTACGTGCCCATCTGCAAGGGCCAGAACGGCGAGCTCGTCACCCAGTTCGCCAAGGACGAGGTGGAGCTGGCGGGCCTGGTCAAGTTCGACTTCCTCGGCCTCACCACCCTGACGGTCATCGACCACGCGGTGAAGCTGATCAACCGGCGGCTGCCCGAGGGCGAGAAGCTCGACATCGCGCTCTTGCCGCTGGTCGACAGGAAGACCTACGAGATCATCTCCCGTGGAGACACGGCCGGCGTCTTCCAGATGGAGTCGAGCGGCTTCACCGAGATGGTGAGGAAGCTCAAGCCTTCCGTCTTCGAGGACATCATCGCCGCCGGCGCCCTCTATCGTCCGGGCCCGCTCGATTCGGGCATGGTGGACGTCTTCATCAACCGCAAGCACGGGCGCGAGCGGGTCAGCTACCCGCACGCGTTGCTCGAGCCCATCCTCAAGGACACCTACGGCGTCATCGTCTACCAGGAGCAGGTGATGCAGATCGCGCAGGTGCTGGCCGGCTATTCGCTGGGCCGCGCCGACCTGCTGCGCCGCGCGATGGGCAAGAAGAAGGCCGAGGTGATGGCCAAGGAGCGCGGCGGTTTCGTGGAGGGCTGCGCCAAGAACGGCGTGCCGGACAAGCTGGCCAACGAGATCTTCGATTTGATGGAGAAGTTTGCGGAATACGGCTTCAATAAGAGCCACAGTGCCGCATATGGATTAATCACGTACCAAACTGCCTATCTCAAAGCGCACTACCCCGTCGAGTTCATGGCGGCGCTGCTCACCAGCGAGAAGGACAACACCGACAAGGTGGTGGCCCACATCGCCGAGGCGCGGGCCGACGGCATCACCGTCCTGCAGCCCGACGTCAACGAGTCGGATCTGGAATTCGGCGTGGCGCCCGATCCGAAGAAGCCGGGAAAGCACCTGATCCGCTTCGGCCTCGGCGCCATCAAGGGCGTGGGCGAGAACGCCATCGAGGCCATCCTCGCCGCGCGCACCAAGCCGTTCGCCGGGCTGTTCGACTTCTGCGCGCGCATCGACATGCGCAAGATCAACAAGAAGACGCTGGAAGCGCTGGTGACCGCGGGCGCCTTCGATTTCACCCAGAAGCCGCGCAGGGCGCTCTTCGAATGCATCGAGGGCGCGCTGGCGCAGGGCGCCTCCGCGCAGAAGGATCGCGAGTCGGGTCAGTTCGGACTCTTCGGCGGCGGCGCCAGGGCGACGGTGGGCGCGCCGGAAGAGCGCGTCTTCGGCAAGGAAGAGTGGAGCGAGCGCGAGCGGCTGGCGCTGGAGAAGCAGGCCATCGGCTTCTACATCACCGGCCACCCGCTGGCGCGCTACGCAGAGGACGTGAAGCGCTTCGCCACCCACACCTGCTCCTCGCTCGCCAATGCCCGCGGCTTCGAGAAGGTGGCGGTGGCCGGCATCGTGCAGGGCTGGCGCGAGCGGCTCACCAAGACGGGGAAGAAGATCGCCTTCGCCTCGCTGGAGGACCTCACCGGCGCGCGCGATCTCGTCATCTACGACGACATCGTGCAGAAGTACGAGGCCCTGCTCAAGGGCGACGAGCCGGTGCTGGTCCGCGGCATGGTGCGCATGGCGGAGAAGTTCGGCGCCGAGGCGCAGCAGCAGGACGCTGCCGAGCCTTCGCCGGAGATCAAGGTGGACGAGGTCTCACGGCTCGCCGACGTGCGGGCAGCGAAGGCGACGCGCGTGGAGCTGAAGCTCTCCGCAGAGCAGGCCACCGCGGAGAAGATGACCGAGCTGAAGGCGCTGTTCGGAAAGTTCCCGGGCTCCTGCAGCGCCTCGCTGAACATCGTGGTGCCGGGCACCGCGGAGACGAAGATCGCGCTGAAGGGCACGCGCGTCGCGCCTTCGGACGATTTGCTCGCCGCGGTGGACCGCCTCTTCGGCGGCAAGGTCGCCCAGGTGCGGTAGACTTCCGCGATGGAGTCGAAGCTGGACATCGGATTCGCGCTGGACCGGCGCTGGCACTTGCTGAGGGGGGAGATGGAACGAAGCAAGAAGTCCGCCCTCGTCGCTCTGGCTCGCGTTCTCGCTGACGCCCGGCTGTCGTATGCCGTGATCGGGGGAGTGGCGCTCCAGGTGCATCAGCGTGAACCGCGGACCACTCTCGACATCGGCGTCGCCGTCGCGAACCTCCAGGAGCTGCCGCGCGATGCGCTCGCCGCAGTGGGGTTTCGCGTGACGGGCCGATTCTCGCATTCCGAGAACTGGGTCGGACTGGATGCGACGCCCGTCCAGTTCACCGACGACGCGGCGCTCTCACCGGCGCTGTCCCGAGCGACCGCGGTCGATCTGGAAGGCACGCCCCTTCGCGTCCTGGCGAAGGTCGATCTGCTCCGCGCGAAGCTCCGGGCAGGAACCGATCCGGCGCGACGCAAATCGAAGCGGATCCAGGACCTCGCCGATGTCCAGGCTCTCATCGAAGACGACCCTGCGCTCGCGCAAGAACTCAACGACGCCGAGAAACAGCTGCTGGCGAAACTACCCTAGCTGAGACGGATTGCTCAGTGCGCCCGGTCCGGGGAGTCCACGTCCATGTCGTCCAGCGACTTGGGGTCGTTGGCCCGCAGCTTCACCGGCTCGTCGATGCCCACCGTCGTGTACTCGTCGGAGTTGATGTACTTCCAGCGGATGGGGAAGGGGCTCTCCCGCGCCGACTGCGCGCCGTCGAGCTGCACCTTGAAGAGGGCCAGGTCGAGCACCAACCCCGGCATGGCGCCGTGGAACCGTTGCAGCAGCGCCTTGACCCGCGCGAGGTCCGCGCCGGCAGCCTTCAGCGCCTCCGCGCTGACCTGCACCCGCACCGGAAGCTGCTGCGCTGCCGCGTCCGCCTGCGCCGACAGCTCCTTCACCGCCGCCTGCGCGCGGGGCTCCTCGTCGCGCTTGCGCGCGTCGGCCCACGCCAGTTCCAGGTATCTCGGCCAGCGGCCGAGCGCGCGGAAATCGTCGGGCACCAGCCCGAGGCCGAGGTGCGAGCGGATGGAGCGGAAGGTCTTGCCGGGCGAGCCGTTGTTCACCTCGTCCGGCACCAGCTCGATGTGATCCATGTCCTGGGGAACGCCGCGCGGCACCCGCTGCTCGGCACGGGCCCCGCGCGCCACGCCTCCCACGCCGCCGTCCATTGCGCCGGAGAGAACGGCCACCGCCATCAAGAGCTTCGCGTCCAGGTAGTGGAAGATGTCCACCTGTCCACGGATCTCGTCGATCTGGTCCACGTCGTAGCCGGCCCACTCCAGCTGCGTCTCGATCAGGGGGCAGCCCAGATCCACTGCCGCACGGGCCGCCCGGGTGCGCAGGTCGTCGGCCGCCTCCTCGAACGCCCGCACCCGGATGGCAGGCCGCAGCGCGGCCCAGCAGGGGCCGAGCGCCTTCTCGGCCGCCAGCGCCTTGAACAGGAGGGGGACCCTTCCCACCCGCATCTTGCGCGTGACCAGCTCGTAGATCTCGACGGTCTGCCGGTCCGCATCCGTCTCGTCGACCACCGCGAGCTGCTCGACGGCATTTCCGTTCGCCTTGCCAGCCATGCGCACCCCCAGCCGTAAAACCTCAGTCGTCCGGGCCCGCTCGACAACCCATGGCGGATGCGACTTCATCCCACACGACAAGAACGCGCGCCACTTCCGGCTTGCGGCAGCCCGCGCGCGCTTGACCCCCGGCGCGTTCGCGGTAGACCTGACCGCCCCGATGATCACCCTGCAGGACGTCCTCGCAGCCCGCGAACGCATCCGTGGAACCGTGCCGGTCACGCCATGCCCGCTCTCCGAGCCCTTCAGCGAGCTGTGCGGGGCGCAGATCCATTTCAAGCTGGAGAATCTGCAGAGGACCGGCTCCTTCAAAGAGCGCGGGGCCGCCAACAAGTTCGCGCTGCTCACCTCCGAAGAGCGCCGCCGCGGGGTGGTGGCCGCCAGCGCCGGCAACCATGCCCAGGGCGTGGCCTACAACGCGCAGCGCATGGGGATCCACGCCACCATCGTGATGCCGGAGACGGCGCCGCTCAGCAAGGTGCAGGCCACTCGCAAGTTCGGCGCCGAGATCGTGCTCTGCGGCAGCAACTTCGACGACGCCTACGCCGAGGCCCGCAGGCTCCAGGACGAAAAGGGCTACGTCTTCATCCACGCCTTCGACGACGACGCCATCATCGCCGGCCAGGGAACGGCCGGGCTGGAGATCCTCGAGCAGGTGCCGGGGGTCGACGTCCTGGTCGCCGCCATCGGAGGGGGTGGGTTGCTGGGCGGCATGGCCCTCGCCATCAAGGCCCTCAAGCCCTCCGTCCGGGTCGTCGGGGTGGAATCCTCCCACCTGCCGAAGATGCGCGCCGCCCTGGACGCTGGGGCGCCGGTGACCGTGCCCGCCGCCACCACCTTGGCAGACGGCATCGCCATCAAGCGCGCCGGCGAGCGCACGCTGCCCCTCTTCCGCCAGCACGTCGACGAGATCGTCGCGGTGGACGACGAGGAGGTGGCCAACGCCATCCTGCTGCTCATCGAGCGGGAGAAGACCGTGGCGGAGGGCGCCGGCGCGGTGTCGGCCGCGGCCCTTTTACAGCACAAGATCAAAGGTTTGACCCCCGAGACCCAGGTCGTCTGCGCCATCTCCGGCGGCAACATCGACGTCAACCTCATCTCCCGCATCATCGAGCGCGGCCTGGTGGTGGAGGGCCGCCGGGTGGTCATCGCGGTCCGGGTCCAGGACCGCCCGGGAATGCTGGCCGGGGTGCTCGCCGCGGTGGCGGCCGAGCGGGCCAACGTGCTGGAAGTCCATCACGAACGGGCGTTTCTACAGGGCGCCATCGGCGACACCGAGATCGACCTCACGCTGGAGACCCGGGGACCGTCCCACATCGAGGGCCTGATCGGTGCCCTCAGGGCCAGGGGATACGCCGTGGTACGTCGGTGAGCACTTTCGGCATGCCTGAGGCATCATCTGTGTTTAAACCATCGGGTTTCACGCCGTTCCTTGTTGTGCAAGGTCCTGCTGGCTATTCTCCCTGGAGAACGCCCGCCTGCTGAAAGAGCCGCCGCCCATGCGAAAGCCTGCTCGCCTCGCCCTGTTCGCCCCTGCCGCCCTGATCGCCTCGCTGTTCGTGTTCGGGAGCGATCGCGGCCCGCTGCTGGCGCGCGAGGCCCACGCCGCCGTCGAGTCCTCCAAGGACCGCAACTACGACCTCTCAAGCCTGGAGACGCTGCGCAAGACCATCGTCCAGATCAAGGACAACTACGTCGACCCGAGCCGCATCAACCCCAAGGAGATGTTCACCGCCTCCCTGGAGGCCGTGGAGCGGCAGGTGGCCGAGGTGATGGTGGAGATCGGAGGGCCGCCCTGCGACGACAAGCCTGCCAACAAGGAACCCGGAACCACTCTCGCCGGCCCCTCCAACGCCGCGCCGCAGGGCGGGGTGCTGGAATCGAACCGCGCCCAGGCCGCCGGCTGTGGCCACGCCAACTCCAACATCCGCGAGGGCTTCGTGCGGGTGACCGTGGGCAGCGCGGTGAAGGAGTTCGACTACCACGACATCGACTCCATCTGGCAGATCCCGCTCAAGATGCACGAGGTCTTCACCTTCGTGCGCGACAACCTGGTCACCCAGACCGACCAGCGCGAGATCGAGTACGCCGCCATCAACGGCATGCTCTCCACGCTGGACCCGCACAGCTGGCTGCTCAAGCCCGACGTCTACAAGGAGATGAAGGTCCAGACCCGCGGCGAGTTCGGCGGCCTCGGCTTCGTCATCTCCATGATCGAGGACAAGCTGACGGTGCGGAAGGTGCTCAAGAACACGCCGGCGTTCAAGGGAGGCGTGAAGAAGGGCGACGTCATCACCCAGATCGACAACGACTCCACCGTCAGCATGGACCTCCAGGAAGCCGTCGACCGCATGCGCGGCAAGCCCGGCACCCGCGTCTCCATCTGGGTCTCGCACAAGGGCACCGAGTCGCGCCGTCTGGACCTGACCCGCGCGCTGGTCACCTACGAGACGGTGGTGGCCAAGCTGCTCGACAACGGCGTGGGCTACGTGCGGCTCTCCGGATTTTCCGGCACCACCACCCGCGACATGATGGGCGCCATCCGCAGCATGAAGCTGCAGAACGGCGGCAGCCTCAAGGGCCTCATCCTCGACGTGCGCGGCAACCCGGGCGGCCTGCTCGAGCAGGCCATCCAGGTGAGCGACGCGTTCGTGGAGGAGGGCACCATCGTCACCACCGTGGGCGTCAACGGCACGCTGCGCGAGCCCAAGCTGGCGCGCAACGACGGCGGCGAGCGCGAGTACCCGATGGCGGTGCTCATCTCCAGCGAGTCGGCCAGCGCCTCGGAGATCGTGGCGGGCGCGCTCAAGAACCTGAACCGCGCCGTCATCGTCGGGCGCCAGAGCTTCGGCAAGGGCAGCGTGCAGGTGCTCTACGACTTCCCCGACCGCGAGCGCGGCGAGGAGAGCGCCCTCAAGCTGACCATCGCGCAGTACCTGACGCCCGGGGACATGTCCATCCAGGAGGTGGGCATCACCCCCGACATCGAGCTGGTGCCGGCGCGCATCGTCAAGGACCGCATCGATCTCTTCGCCCCGCCCAAGACCTTCCGCGAGGCCGACTACGACAAGCACTTCTTCAACGGCTTCGCGCGCGACGAGGAGCAGGCCAAGGCGGGCCGCGAGCGCGTGGCCATGAAGCCGTTCGAGACGCTGCGCTTCGTGAAGGACGAGAGCGCCAAGGAGCGCAAGAATCGCGAGCTGATCGAGGCAGGGCAGGCGCCGGAAGAGGACGACGACGACCCGTCCGACGACGACGGCGTGCAGGTGGACTACCAGATCGAGTTCTGCCGCGACCTCTTGCTGCAGGCCAACTCCACCGACCGCCGCCAGCAGCTCCAGCAGGCCAAGCCGTTCGTGGAGCAGCGGCGCGCGCAGGAGCAGGAGAAGGTGCGCCGGCAGCTCGAGGCCATGGGCGTGAACTGGGCGTCCGCGCCGGCCAATCTCGCCAAGGGCCAGCCGCGGGTGGCCGCGGAGATCCGCGTTCCCCGCACGCAGGCGGGCGGCACCATGGACATGGCCATCACCGCGCACAACACCGGCAACTCGCCTCTCTACCGGCTGCGCGCGTACACCAAGAGCGACAACGGCGTGCTCGACCGGCGCGAGTTCGTCTTCGGCGCGCTGCAGCCCGGTGAGAAGCGCACCTGGACGGTGCCGATCAAGATTCCGCGCTACATGCCCTCGCGCCGCGACGACGTCACCCTGAAGTGGGAGGACGAGGGCGGCGACACGCTGGAGGAGGCGCGGGCGGAGAGCGACATCGCCGAGCTGCCTCGGCCGGCCTTCGCCTGGAGCTATCAGATCGCCTCGGGCGACGGCCTCTTGCACAAGGGCGACAAGGGCGACACGGTCGACATCGTGGTCGACGTGAAGAACATCGGAACCGGGCAGGCATTCGACTCCTACGCGGCGCTGCGCAATCTCTCCGAAGACAAGATCAACGTGAAGAAGGGCCGCACCAAGCTGGGGCCGCTCAAGCCCGGCGAGGTGAAGACCGCCACCTTCGTGGTGGAAGTGAAGAAGCTCCTCGAGGACCCGGTGCCGATGCGGCTGGAGGTCGGCGACAAGGACCTCTACGAGGCGCAGCGCGACAAGCTGCTCCTGCCGGTGGGGCCGGCCGTGCCGGTGGCGGCGGCGTCCCACGCGGTGCGCGTCCTCGCCGACAGCACGGTGACGGCCACGCCACAGGAAAAGGGCGCGCGCCTGGCCACGGCAAAGAAGGGGACCGTGCTGGCGGTGCACGGCAAGGCCGGCCAGTTCTGGCGGGTGGAGTGGCAGAAGGGCCGGACGGGCTTCCTCCCCATCGCCGCCGCGAAGGAGTCGCCTGGAGCCAAGCCCAACCTCAAGCTGGTGACGCAAGCCATGCAGAGCGAGGCCCCGGCCATCAAGCTGGCGAACGTGGACACCTCGCGCGGCGGGGTGGACACCGACCAGGACCATCTGCCGCTCACGGGGACCGCTTCCGACGCCAACGGCATGCGGGATCTCCAGATCTTCGTGCAGCACGAGAACGACTCCCGCAAGGTTTTCTTCCGGACCGCGCGGAAGCCGGGGCAGCCCGGCGGGGTCCAGACCCAGCTCGACTTCCAGACCGATCTGCCGCTCAAGCCGGGCAACAGCACGGTGGTGATCATCGCTCGCGAGGACGACGATCTGATGACCCAGCGCACGCTGGTGGTGCACCGCAAGCAGCCGGTGGTGGCGCAGCAACAGGAAAGGCAGCGCGCCCAGAGATAGGGCCCTGGCCCATTTCCCGGGACGGCATTAGAAGGGCCGCTGTGGAAGCAGCGGCCCTTTCCATTTTGCTCTCGGGGCTCCCGGCGACGGTCTCGGTGGCGGCGCTGGTGCGCGGACGTCTGGTCGCCCCGCTGCTGCGCGGTTCGGTGGAGCGGGGCTGCGTGTTGTTCGCGGCGCTGGCAGCCGGGGCGCTGCTGCCGCTCGAGGCGGTGTTGGCGGAGTCGATGCTGCCGGGATCGGCGGAGTTGGTGGCCGCTTGCGCACCGCTCGCCGTGGGCGCCGTGCCGTGGGCAGCCGGCGAGATCCTCTCGGGTCCCTCGAGGTTCGGCGCAGACGCGCTGGCGGGGTCCCTGGCCGCCGCGCAGGCCTTCGGCTGGGCAGCGTTCCTTGTCTCCGGCGGCTCGTCCATCGCCACCGCCGCGGTGGCCGCGCTCGCCGCCGCCGGCGCCTACCTGGAAGTGCGCGGCCCGGTGCGTTCCGACTCGATGATCTACGAATCGTAGCGTTACAACGCTCATCCGGCCCAGGTCCCGCGAGGGTGCACGTCTGGTCCGGCCGTTGCACTCCACGATGCGCATGGATCGCGCCCTCCGCCTCGCCCGCGCCGCCCTGGAGTCCAGCGACGTGGGCCTGGCCGTCTCCGTCTCGCTGACCGCGCTCCATTTCCTCTGGCTGCAGGCGCGGGCGCGGTGAGCGCGCGGTCCGCCATCGGAGCGGTCCCGCCGAAATTTCCCGGCCGGCCGCGCGTTCAACCCGTGGAGGTCGCCATGCTCTGTGCGGGCCTCATCGCGTACGTCGTCACCACCACCAGCCGGTCCGGCGTCTTTGCCGCGCTCCTCGCCGGTCCTGCCGTCCTCGCTCTGCGGCGGCTGCTCGCGCGCAGGCAGGTCGCGCCGCTGATCCGGGGCAGTGTGGAGGAGAACGCGGTGATGGCCGCGGCTGCGCTGGGCGCGGCATCCGCCGTCCTCCTCTCGCTCGCGGCGGAGAAGGCAGGATATCTGTCCGGGATCATCGCTCCGCTGTCGCTCGGGCTGACGCCTTGGTTCGCGGGCGAGCTCCTCTCGGGGCCCTCGCGCCACCAGCTTCGCAGCCTCNCGGCAGCGATCGCGGTCTCCTGCATGGTCGGCTGGTTCACCTGGGTCGGGATCACCGGCCTCGGGCAGCTTTTCCCCGACCTGGCGGTCATCCAGTTGGCCTCGGCGCTGCTGGCGGCGCTCTTGTCGGCCAAGGCCTATCTCGCCACGCGCGGCCAGCCGCGCGAGGTCGAGCGCGCTGCTCACTCCAACTCGATCAGGGAGAAGCGATCGCTCTTGGGCTCCTCCGGCTTCTTCGGCTGCTGCGCCCCCGGCTGGGCGGTTTGTGCCTGCGGCGGCTGGGGCTGTGCCGGCGCCGCCGGGCGCTGCGGCTGTGCTCCGCCGCGGACCGGCGCGGGCTGGTCGGGCTGGTACAGCGAGCGGTTGTAGATGCTGGTGGCAGCGCCCGGCACGCCCTCCCTGCGCGGCAGCGGCTGCACCGAAACGCCCGGTCCGGCCGGCGGCGGCCCGACCGGCCTCCGATACTCGGTCACCGGCATCACGCCCTGGCCCTCGATGCGCACCGAGATGTTCTCGCCGTCGATGATGAACCGCTCCAGCACCGGATCCTTCTTCGCCGCCTTGAGCCGCTTGAGCATCTGCGCGAACGACTCCTCGCCCACGCTGTCGGCGGCGATGTCCGAGCTTTCCCCCGCGCGCGCGAGCGGCAGCACGCCCTCGATCACGTAGGTGGTGAGGAGCTGGGCGCAGAGCTCGATCAGCTCGTCGCTGCCCATTCCCCGCAGGCGGGCGCGCAGCTCGGAGGCCACCTGTGCCGCCGGATCGGTGTCCTGCCGCGCGCTCATGTCCCGAACCCCGCAGGAAAGTGGCAGCCGATGGTGGTGGCAGCGGAGAAGTCGGTCGAGTCCAGGGCAGCGTCGCGCAGGTCAACGCCGATCAGCGTGGCGCCTGCGAAGGAGGCGCCCATCAGATTGGCGCCCCGCAGGGAGACGTCGATCAGCCGCGCCCCGGAGAAGTCGGCCTTCTCCAGCGAAGCGGCCCCCAGCCGGGCGTCGGTGAAGAGCGTGCGCACCAGCAGCGCGCCGTCGAACCTGGCCCGGTACAGCCGCGTATCCTCGAACCGCGCCACCGAGAACTGCGCGCCCGAGAAGACCGCGTTCATCGCCTCGCACCCGTGGATCTTGATCCGCCGCGCCGCCATCTCGCCGGCGTCGAGCTCGTTGAGGTCGCAGAAGTAGAACTCCACCCGCTCCAGGCGCGCGCCGCGCAGCCGCGCCTTGCGCAAGGCGCTATGCGCGAAGGTCGTCTCGCGGATCCGGGTCCCGGCCAGGTTGCCCTCGGCGAGGTCGCTCTTCTCCACCACCGTGCGCAGCCAGTCGGACCCGCTGGCAAAGACGGTGCGCATCGCGCAGGACTCGATGCGGTCGCCATTGAAGCCGCCCTCGTCCTTGAGGCGTTGCAGCGCCACCTCGGCTTGATGGGCGGTGAAATCCACGCAGGGACGGTAACGCCGAACCGGAACGGGCCGCAACCGGCCCGAAATTCCACGTGTTCGCCGTCACGTCGCCCTCTGTCGCGGTTTGCCCGGCCCGGAGCGCGCATGTTAACCTTTTCGCTCCCATGGCTCCTCTCGAAGCCGATCCTTTCGGCGCCTCCAGGAAGGCGGCACCTGCCCCCGCGATGGCGCTCTCCGCCCAGCCGAGGGAGGTGGCCGAGGAGGTCCAGCGCCAGGCGCAGCTGCGCCGCGTGGACAAGGACATCGAGCATCTGATGCGGGCGCGCTACCCGCTCATCTACATCCTCTCCAGCGAGGAGAAGCGGGTCGAGCGCAGCATCGCGGACGTGCTCTCCGCCCGCGAGCGCGAGAAGAACTACCGCACCAAGATCTACACCTGGAGCGTCACCGAGGGCGTCCGCGTCGGCGCCGAGCCGCAGGGCGACAGCAAGGATCCGTTGAAGGCCCTGCGCTTCATCCTGGAAGCGAAGAAGGACGAGCGCGCGGTGTTCATCCTGCGCGACCTGCACGCCTTCCAGAAGAACCCCGAGGTGGTGCGGCTGCTGCGCGACCTGGCGCGCAACCTCAAGGAGACGCTGAAGACCGTCTTCCTCGTCTCGCCCCTGCTCCTCATCCCTCCGGAGCTCGACAAGGAGGTGGCGGTCGTCGAGTACCCGCTGCCGGAGCTGGCCGAGATCGGCGGCATCCTCGACCGGGTGATGAGCATGGTCCCGGGCAAGAAGCCGCCCGAGGGCACCGAGCGCGAGCACATCGTCGAGGCGGCGCTGGGGCTCACCGCCGACGAGGCGGAAAACGTCTTCGCCAAGTCGCTGGTGCAGACCGGTACCTTCGACATCGACGTCATCCTCTCCGAGAAGGAGCGCATCGTCCGCAAGAGCGGCGTGCTGGAGTTCTTCCGCACGCAGGAGAAGATGGACAACATCGGCGGCCTGGACGTCCTCAAGGGCTGGCTTCGCAAGCGCCAGGCCGCGTTCAGCGAGGAGGCGCGCCAGTTCGGCCTGCCCCGGCCCAAGGGCATCCTCATGATCGGCATCCCCGGCGGCGGAAAGTCGCTCACCGCCAAGGCCGTGGGCGCCGCCTGGCGCCTGCCGCTCCTGCGCCTCGACGTCGGCAAGGTCTTCGCCGGCATCGTCGGCAGCTCGGAGGAGAACATGCGCCGGGCCATCCAGATGGCCGAGGCGGTGGCTCCCTCCATCCTCTGGGTGGACGAGCTGGAGAAGGGCTTCTCCGGCACCGGCAGCTCCAACAGCTCCGACGGCGGCACGGCCGCGCGCGTCTTCGGCAGCTTCATCACCTGGCTGCAGGAGAAGACCAGCCCGGTCTTCGTCATCGCCACCGCCAACAACGTGGACGAGCTTCCGCCGGAGATGATGCGCAAGGGCCGCTTCGACGAGATCTTCTTCGTCGATCTGCCCACGCTGCCGGAGAGGCGCGAGATCGTCGCCATCCACATCAAACGGCGCGGGCGCGATCCCGATCAGTTCAACCTCGACCACCTGGCGCAGAAGAGCGAAGGCATGACCGGGGCCGAGATCGAGCAGGCGGTGGTCTCCGCGCTCTTCGACGAGTACGACAAGAGCGGCAAGGCGGGCGTCCTCACCACCGAGGGCATGGCCCACTCGCTGGGAGAGACGGTGCCGCTCTCGCGCACCATGAAGGAGAAGATCGCGGCGCTACGCACCTGGTGCAAGACGCGGGCGCGCGCCGCCTCCTCCGAGTTCGCCGCCCAGCAGCACGAGGGAGGCCGCGCCCTGGACCTCGATCCCCAGCAGGGGAAGGTCTAGCCGTGTCCCACTTCACGCAGGTGGAGACGAAGATCAACGATCTCGTCGCGCTCAAGAACGCGCTCGCCGAGCTGGGCATGGAGTTCGAGCAGGCCACCGAGAACCAGCTGGTCAAGGTGCGCGGCTGGAAGGGTTCCACCCTCACCGCGGAGGCGAAGATCAAGGCCTCCAAGAGCTACGACATCGGGCTCCAACTCACCGAGGAGGGCACCTACAAGCTGGTGGCCGACTGGTGGGGCATCGAGGAGGAAACCAACGAGGAGGCGGCCAAGGTCCAGCAGCGCGTCCTCCAATGCTACGCCAAGCACAAGGTGAAGGCAGAGGTGGCCAAGCAGGGCTTCACCCTCGACGAGGAGCAGGTGGAAGCCGACGGCACCATTCGCCTGGCGGTCTCGAAGTGGTAGTTTGAGGTCAAAGGAATCATGGCCGACAAGCAAAAGATGGAAATCACCATCCTTCCCAACGGGGAAGTCTCCATCAAGGTCCTCTGTGTCCCCGGGCCTTCCTGCCAACAAGTTTCCGCCGCCCTGGAGGAGTCGCTGGGCAAGGTGAAGTCGAAGGAGAAGACGGCGGAGTACTACCAGGAAGCGCTGGAGACCGAAGAGGTCACCCAGAAGAGCGGCAGCTAGCGCATCCATGATCCGTCTGACGCACCTCTCCGGGAGCCTTCGCGGCACCTCGTCCACCTCGCCCAAGGCGGTGGTCCGCATCGGCCGCGGGCCCGACTGCGACGTGCGCTTCGACGCGCGGCTGGACGGCCGGGTCTCCGCGCACCACGCCGAGATCCGCTTCGACCGCGATCATTACCTGGTGGTGGACGTGGGCTCCTCCAACGGCACGCTGGTCAACGGCAAGCTGGTGCGCCAGCAGAAGCTGCGCTCGGGGGACCGCATCGTCTTCGGCGCGCAGGGCGGCCCGGAGGTGAAGTTCGAGATCGACGACGCCGCCATGCGCAAGCCGCCGCCGCGCAACGGCGCCCAGCCGCTGCAGCCGGAGGAGTTCCAGCGGCCCTCCGTCCAGGTCGCCGCCTCCTCGTCGCAGGACGCCTCGACGCTGGCGCGAGAGGCGCAGATGAAGATCTCTCACGCGCGCGCCATGACGGGGGGGCAGCCCTCCGGCCAGACCATGTTCATCATGGCCGACACGGTGAAGCAGGTGGAGGCCGTCACCGAGCGGCGCGATCGGAAGAAGAGCGGCCGCATCGTGCTCTTGATCGTCAGCGCCTCGCTGATCGGGTTCGGCGCGCTGGGCGTGGTCATCTGGCAGCAGAAGCAGCAGATCGAGCAGATCGCCCACAAGAAGGACGGCATCGACAAGCAGATCCAGAAGATCCAGCTGGCGATGCAGATCGAGAGCGATCCGGAGAAGCTGGCCTCGCTGGAGGAGCAGCTCACCATGCTCACCGGCAAGGCGCAGGCCACCATCGGCGAGATGCAGCAGAAGGACAAGGCCGAGGCGGAAAAACTGGCGCAGGCGGGAGACGAGCTGGACCGCCAGATCCGCAAGATCCTCACCAAGTTCAACGCGCCGGCCTACGCGGTGCCGCCCATCTTCAAGGACCGCCTCAAGCACCACATCGAGGCCACGCTGCGCCGGTCGAACACGAAGCAGGTCTACGCCCGCAAGCAGAAGTACTGGCCGCTGATCATCAAGGAGTTCTCCGCGCTGGGTCTGCCCGAGGAGATGGCCTACGTGGCCTGGACGGAGTCGCAGTTCGATCCGCTGGCCCAGAGCCCGGCAGGAGCGCGCGGGATGTGGCAGTTCATGGACTTCCGCGCCCGCGAGTTCGGGCTGCGCGTGGACAAGCGCGTGGACGAGCGCATCGACGTGGCCAAGGAGACCAAGGCGGCGGCGCGGTACCTGGCCAACTTGCTCTCCGAGTTCGGCGAGGACTCCTTCATGCTCGCCATCGCCAGCTACAACAAGGGCGAGAACGGCGTGCGCCGCGTGCTCCACCAGGTGGCGCAGGAGCCGGGCGGCTTCCGCAAGGACAAGCGCGACTTCTGGCACCTGTACCGACTGAAGAAGCTGCCGGAAGAGACCATGGAATACGTGCCGCAGATCCTCGCCGCGGCGATCATCGGCAACGACCCGAAGAAATACGGACTCGAGCAGCAACCATGAAAAGGACTGCCATGCAGAAGATCTCCGGACTCTTGCTCGTCGCGGCCGCCCTCGCCGGCTGCCGCTCCATTCCCTTCTACGGCGGCCCCAAGTTCGAATATCAAAAGGAGTCGCAGGAGGGCGTGCTCGGCAAGAAGCAGGACGCCACCCTCACCGACGAGGGCAACCACCACACCGCGGGCTTCCGCTACGAGCTCGCCGCGCCGGGCGCGCTGATCGCCAGCGCCAGGCCGGTGAACCCGCAGGCGCAGATCACCGTGGCCATCTACGCCGAGGGCAGCGGCGACGTGCCCATCGCCAAGGGCGACCCGGGCAAGAAGGCCGAGGCCAACGAGCTGCAGCCCGGCGTGTACTACGTGACCGTGAGCGAGCCGTGGAAGGACGCGGTGCGCACGCGCGTCGAGCTGCGCGCCATCTTCAAGCCGCAGGATCCCGACGCCGCGCAGCAGGCCTGCAAGACGCAGGCGACGGCCCGCGAGCTCAATCCGGACAAGGGCCAAGCGGAGGACGGCGTCGACTACTCGGCGCAGCGGCGCACGTGCTGGTGGAAGGTGCCCCTGGCCGCCGAGGGCGCGCTCTCGGTGAAGTTCGACAACAACGGCAACAACCTGACGGCCGAGTTCGTGCCGGCGCAGGGCGCACCGGAGAAGATCGACCCGGTGGCGGGGCTCTCCAAGGCCGACCTGCCCGCGGGCGACTACTTCGTCAAGGTCTACGCCAACGACGCCGGCGACGCCGGCCGCTATCGCCTGGCCACCAGCTTCAAGATCGGTGACACCTGCAAGAACGGCGGGCCGGCCTGCTCGCTGGAAGGCGCCGAGGAGCTGAAGCTGCCCTCCGACTCCAAGACCGCGGACGTGGACTACTCCAAGAGCAAGCAGTTCCATTTCTACAAGGCGAGCCTCAAGGAGAAGGGCAAGCTGACCATCAACTTCAAGGTGCTGCAGCCGCAGCGCGGCTCGAAGGTGGCGGCCTACTTCATGAAGACGCCGGACGACGAGGGCGACCGCATCGCCGGCAGCTCCACCAAGGACATCGAGAGCCCGGGCGACTTCTTCATCCGCGTGCAGGCGCCGGACACCGGCGACTACGGCAAGTACGCCATCTCCACCATCTTCCAGCCCTCGAACTTCATCCCCGCCGACGTGGTGGAGATCGGGCGCAGCCCCTGCCTGCTCACCGTCAGCGCGGGCACCAACCAGGGCGTGCGCGCCGGACTGGGCTGCACCGTGGTGAACGCCTCAGGCCAGGCCCTGGACTCCTGCGTGGTGGACCAGACCTTCCCCAACCTCTCCAAGGTCAAGCCCGCGAGCGCCCGCTGCAACGTGGCGCCCAACTCGAAGGTACAGATCAACTCGCAGTAGGAGCTCGCGCTTCAGCGCGCGAGGCGCTGCAGGCTCGCGCCCTCGGTGAGGGCGTAGATGGCGCCGTCCGGCGACACGGCGAGCCCGGTTACCGCCGCGTTGCCCGCGCCGATGCTGCGCCATGTCTTGCCCGCGTCCATGCTGCGTAGGATCCCATCAGGCAGCGCTACCAGCACAGACGTGCCGTCGAGCGCGATCCCCTGGATCCTCTCCGTCCGCCGCAAGACCTCGTGCCAGGTGGCGCCGCTGTCGTCGCTGCGCTGCACCGAGGCCGCGGTGACGGTGTCCTGGCTGTCTTTCTCGAGCAGCGCGGCGAAGACCGTGCCCTGGCTGACCACGATGCCGGCGGCGTCTGACGCGCCCAGAGGCTGCGTCTGCGTCCAGGTGGCGCCGGAGTCGTTGCTCACGCTCAGTCCGGGATGGGCCGGCAGGTACACGATCTCCCGCGAGGTGGGATCGCGATGCAGGTCCTGCGCCCAGGTGTAGAGCCTTCCTGGCAGGCGAAAGTCCGCGGCGAAGGCGCTGAAGCCGCCGGAGTCGCCGAGCTGCGTCCAGGTCGCGCCGCCGTCGGTGGAGTGCTGCAGGGTGTGGCCGTAACCGTACAACTCGCCGGGCCGCAGCGGGTTCGCCACGAGATGCGTCTCCGCCGCGGCGTTGGACAGCGCCGTCCAGGAGTGGCCGCCGTCCGATGACCTCCGCACCGTCAGGTAGTCGGCCAGGTAGAGGGTGTCCTGGCCATCGATGGCGATGGAGCTCGTGAACTGGTCGGTGAGCTGGTTCCAGGTGCTGCCGCCGTCCGGGCTGACGAAGAGGCCGCCGTCGGTCGCGGCGTACAGCGCGCCCTGGCTGGACCACGCGACGCTGGGGACGCCCTCGGCGAACAGCCCGCTGGTGGTGCGCTGCCAGCCGCTTGAGGACGCGCGGTACACGCCGCCTCCCGCGAGCTCCGCGACCGCCGCGAACAGCGGCGTCCGCAGAAGCGGATCGAGGGCGACGAAGGTTGTGCTCCTGTCGGGAATGCCGCGGCCGTCCGGGGCGAAGGTGTTGCCGCCATCGTGCGAGGAGAAGACTCCCGGGAAACGTAGCGCCGCGTAGACCGTACCGTCACCCGCCACCGAAAGAGAGCGCGCAGAGAACGGAATGTTGCCGTAATCGTTCAGCGGGCTCCAACTATTGCCTCCGTCGTTCGAGACGATCACTTCGCCGCCGGCGAATTCGAGCGAGGCGAAGACCCGGCCCCGCCTCAAAGGATCGACGGCGAAGGCGGTGAAGCTGCCGAATTCGGTCCGCATGGCGGTCCAGGTCCTGCCAGCGTCCGTCGAGCGGAAGCCGGTGCCATAGTTGTCTTCGCAGCGGCCGGTGAAGATCGTCGCCGGCGCGAAGGGGTCGAAGGCCAGCCCGCATACGTGCGTCGATTCGTTGAACTGGTGCGGAGGAACGAAGAGGACGCTCCATGTCTTGCCCCCGTCACGGGAGACGTACAGGCCGCCCCAGGTCGCCGCGTAGACGGAGTCGGGGTCGCGCGGGTCCCCGAGAAGCTGCGTCACCGGCGACGGAAGCTGGCCCGAAGCGCTCCAGTCCAGCCCCGCGTCCGCGCTCGCGTAGATCCGGCCGGAGTCATCCGCCGCCCACGCATGGGCTGGATTGACGGCGGAGAAGGTGACGGATTCGAAACCGACGCGCGGGTCCGGCCTCACGGCCGCGGCCTGCCAGCGCGCGCCGCCGTCGGTGGTGCGGAAGAGGATCCGCCGGCCGGCGGCGAGCGCGATTCGCGGATCGTCCGGCTTCACCGCGACCTGCGACATGGAACCGCCTCCCGGGCCCACCTGCGCCCACTGTCCTGGCGCCATGGCGATGGGTTGGGGGACAATGGTGATGGGAGGGCCAGCGTCGGGAGGCGGAGCAGCCGCAACACCGCCGTCAGCTGCGTCGGGAACCGCGGGGGAACCGGGCGTCGGCGGCGAAGAAGAGTGCCCACATCCTCCGGCGAGCAAGCCGGCGACCGCCAGCCACCTTGTGCACATACCTTCCCCCAACGGGCGAAGGCTATGCACGAACCGCATGCGAGGCAGCTGCCGTTCGCGCTTCCGGATCTACCGGACCAAGCAGCTGGATCCACAACAACTGAAGCCGGCAAGGCCGTTCGCGCAGGACCTGTCCCTTTCGGGCACTATCCACTTGGTGGAGAGGTCCGGCAATGTGCCCGCCGGAGGTGCCATGTCCCCGTTCATGACGGCGTTTCTCGGCGGCCTCGCGGGCGGCGCCAGCTTCGCGCTCGTGCTCACGCTGCTGCTCGCGATCTTCGGGCGGCCGCTGGCGGAGGGTTTCTTCCAGCAGCAGGTCGCCTTCATCGAGAAGCGGTTCAAGGAGCGCATCGTCGACGCCGTCCTGGGTCGGATCGCGGGCTTTCTCGACCAGAGCGAGCGCATCGGGCAGATCGCGCGGCGGGTGCTGGAGATCGTGCAGCTGATCGTCAACCGGACGCCGCTGGCGGAGGTCACGCCGGGCGGGGCGGTGGGCGCCTCCACCGTCGCCAGGGGCCACTCCACGCTCGGGAGCGCGTTCGCGGCGATGGGTAAGACCGACGAGGCGCGGCGCTCGTTCGAGGAGGCGCTGCGGCTCGACCCGCGCGATCCGGGAGCGCTCCAGGGCCTGCGCGATCTCGGCGCGTCGCCGTAGGCTCAGGGCTCCCGGTGCGCGGCCCACCGCGCGTGGTGGCATTGGCACCACGGCTGGCCGCGATCGAGCACGTGTGTGGGTCCCGACCGATACGGAATTGATCGTATCGTGTCCCCGATTTCCGCTCACTCGAGGAACTTGTCCGGCGCGGAGTCGAAAAGCTGCTTGTGCTCCGCCGAGCAGAACGAGTAGCTCTTGCCCTTGTAGGTGGAGCGGGGTGCGGTCGCCGCGTCGACTTCCATCTGGCAGACCGGGCAGAGCGGATGGCCCGCGGCGGCCACCGGCGCGGTAGCGTAGATCGCGTTGGAGGCCGGGTTCATCCAGCCCTCGCCCTGGTACTCCATGTAGAAGGCCGTCTTGCGCGCCGCCTCGCGGCCGTAATAGCGCTCCACCACCCGCAGCGCGAGGTCGATTCCCGAGGAGAGCCCGCCGGCCGAGGCGAGATTGCCCTCCTCCACGAAGCGCGCCCCCCGCTGCAGCTTGACGTCGGGAAAGGCCATGGCGAACTCCTTGAAGGCGTTGTGGTGGGTGGTGGCCGACTTGCCCGCCAGAAGCCCGGTCCGCGCCAGCAAGAAGGCGCCGGTGCACACCGACATGGTCACGTCGGCCCGCCGCGCCGTGGAGCGGACCCAGTCGAGCGCCGCGGCGCTGGGACCGTGCTGGGCAGGGATCACCACCACCTTGGGCGGCGGCGCGCTGGCAAAGTCGTAGTCCGGCGTGATGCGCAGCCCCCCGCTGGCGCGGATGGGTCTGGTGCTCTCGGAGACGGTGTAGAGTGAAAAGGCGCTGCGCATCTGCCCCGGCGCTTCCACGTCCTGGAACACTTCCCAGGGCCCGGTGAAGTCGATCACCACCGCCCCGTCGGAGATGAGGAAGGCCACTGGAATGGCCCCTTCGGCGGGCGGCTTGAGCACCGCCGCCGCCGCCGTCCGCGGTGCAGCCTCGACGCGCTGCAGCGACGCCCCCGCCAGGACCCCGGCCGCTGCGCCTTTGAGCAAGTCTCGCCTCTTCATCGGTTCCTCCTTGCCTGCAAGGCGGGCCAGTGCTCGGAGGGAGTATACTTGATGCGAGCATAGTTATTTCAAGCAGACCCGACGGGATACCAGCATCCGCTTTTTTGGGATCCGGACCTGTACAGCCGGTCCTTTTGATGGTCCGCTTTCGGTTGTCTTCATGTTCGCGGTGGCTCCCCATGCGCCGTTCGCGCTCACGGGCACCGAGCCGGATGGCTATTGTCGCAGCGGAATCCTGGCCGCTTCCAGGTCCTCTTCGACCACCTTCTCGAAGTCGTCCGCGTCCAGCCCGTAGATCGCGCGCACCCTGCCGTTGCCGTCGATCAGGAAGGTACGGGGCATCTCCTTCTGCTCGGCGCCATACGCCTTCGCGGCCTGCTCGAACTTGTCTAGCAGCGCCGGCCCCTCCAGCTTCATGCTGCCGGCGAACTGCTGCGCCTTCTCCCGGTCCGCCTCCACGTCGACGAGCAGGAGTTGCACCTCGCGGTGCCGCTGCGCCACGGACCACAAGCGGGGCAGCGCATCCGCGCAGGGCCGGCAATCCGACCGCGCGAAGGAAACCAGCAACGCCGCCACGCCGGGCGCGCGAAGCAGTCCCGCAAGCGTCAGCATGCGCTGCCCGGTCAGGTCCCATCCGGCGAAGGCGGGCGCCATGCCGCCCACCCGCGCCGCTCCGCTCTCCGCCATCTTCACCGTCTTCGCCGGTGCAGAGATCAGGAGCAGGGCGACGAGGAGCACCTAGAGCTTCGCCTTGAGCGTCACCACCAGCGAGGTGCCACCCTCGCCGTCGCGGACCTCGACCTTGCCGCCGCAGCGATCGTGGGCGAACGCCCGGACCAGCCGCGCCTGGGCGTCGGGAGGATCGCGGTACCGCTCCCTGGCCTTGCCGTCCACGGGGGAGACGGTGAAGGTGATGGTCAGCCCGTCGGTGTTCACGTTGACGGTGGCCGGCCCCCCTTCCTCGGGCGAGAGCTCTCTGGCCTCGCGCAGGAGCGCGAAGGAGAAGAGCACGGCTTCTTCCTTGGAGGCCTCCACGGCCGGCAGCACCGCCTCGATCTTCACCGGCACGTCCGAGCTGGGATCGACGGCGTGGAAGAGCCCCTGGGCGCGGGCCAGCACAGCCTCGATCTCCACCGCCGCGTCCTCCTTCTTGAACGCGTCCCCATAGTCGAGGATCAGCTTCTTGGCCTTGACGATGCTCTCGGCGTTCTCCTCGCCGATGCCCTGCATGTTCTTGACGATCACGTCGGGCTGGGTCTGGTCCACCAGCTCGACCAGCATCTGCTGCTGCGCCGGCTCGAGGCGGGTGTAGTCGATGCGGCGGATGGCGTTGGCGAGCAGGGCGCAGTCCTCCACGTAGCCCTTGAGCAGCTCGGAGTTGCGGCGGAGCAAGGAGACGGCGTTGTTGACCCCCTCCAGCATCTGCCCCACCAGCGTCTCGTGCAGCTCGGCCCGCGCGGAGGCCAGCCGGAGCAGCCCCTCGTCCACGGTGGCGCCTGCGCCGGCGCCGCGCGCTGCCGCTTCCTTCGCCTGCTGCAGCTCCACCTTCATCGTCGAGAGCTGCTTCTTGAGGTCGCCCACGTCCTCCGAGGCGGACTTGTAACGGGCCTCCCAGTCGCCCCGCAGCTCCTTGCCGGTCTGGGCCATGCGCAGCTCCGACTCCAGCCCCTCCACCCGGGCCTTCAGCTCGTCGCGCTCGTGGACGATGTCGTCGTAGGTGCCGCGGATCTTCGACAGCTGCGCCTCGGCGGCGTCGCGCGCCTCCCCTGCCGACCTCGCCTCGGCGGACCGGGCGTCGCGGTCTGCCTTGAGCATGGCCAGCTGCTTCTCGTGCGCGTCGCGGTCGCCGGACTTGCGCAGGATTTCGGAGAGCTGGCTGTCCACCTTCATCCGCCCGTCCACCGCGTCGGTGAGCTGCGCCTCCATCTCCTCCAGCTGTTTCTTGAGGTCCTTGTGGGCGGCTTCGGTCGCGTCCAGCTTGCCGCCGATCACGCTGGCGGCGTCGCGGGCCTTCGCCACCTCCGCCTCGAGCTGGAGGATGCGGTCCTGCATTGCCTGGGTGGCGCGATGCTGCTCCTCCACCGCCGCGGCCGCCTCCTCCGCGCCTCCCACCTTGGCGATGATCTGCCGGGCCTTGGCCAGCTCCTGCACCAGCTCGCCGCGCTCCTTGCCCAGCTGGGCCAGCTGCGNGTTCTTCTGCTTGAGCTTGTCGTTCAGCTCTTTTTCCTTGCCGACCGCGGCGTTGGCCGCGTCCTTGAGGCCCTGCGACTCCAGATGCAGCGCCTGGACCTTTGCGTCGCGCGCCTTGATCTCCGCCTGGATCTCGTCCTCGCGCTCGGAGAGCATCTTGATCAGGTCGTCCTTCTCCTTGAGCTGGCGGGCGACGGTGTCGCTCTCCGCCCCGCGGACGGCCACCCGGTGCTCGAGCTCCTTGATCTGGCGCTGCAGCGTCTCGGTGTCGCGGCGGCGCTCGGCATCGATGGCCGCCTCCATCCGCTTGCGCTCGCGCTCCAGCTCCGCCGGGGAGTAGTACGTCTCCTTCTCGTCCAGCTCCTTTTGCAGCTTCTTCAGCTCGTCCTCGCGCTGCTTGAGCAGGCCGCGGATCTTCTCGGCGTCGGCGCGGGCAGAGGCGGCGGCCTCGTGCGCCGCCTGCTCCTGCACCACCTTCATCTGCGCCTTGAGCTTGCGGTTCTCCTCCTCGAAGAAGGACACCTTGCCGCGCAGGGTGGCGATCTCCACCTCGTCCTGCGTCTTGACCTCGGCGCGCAGGCCGGGTTGCGCGCTGCGGCGCGGGCTGTCGGTGACGATGCCCTCGGGCGGCGCTACCTCTTCGGCGCGCACGGCCGGCGCGGCGCCCCGAGCCGACGCGCCGGCGCGCGGCGCGGGCGTGGCCGCCGCAGCAACGCGGCTGGGATTGACCCGCGCCTTCGGCTTGTCGCCGGTGAAGGCGGCCTTGGTCATGCCAAAAGTGATCACGTCCCCGTCGGAGAGCTGCTCGCGGTCCACGTCCTTGTCGTTGACGAAGGTGCCGTTGGTGGACCCCATGTCCATGAGGAAATACTGGCCGTCCTCGCACCAGATCTTGGCGTGCTTCGACGAGACGCCCGCGTCCCCGATGCGGATGGTGCAGGCCGACGAGCGGCCCACCGTCATCGGGTCCGGGGTGAGCTCGATCTCCTGGTTCTCCAGCGACCCGTTCAGGATGCGCAGCGACGCCATTGAAGTTTGGTCCTCGGTGCGGAAATGGTGGGAGCGGACGCCCCCGGCCAAGTTAGCCAACGGCATCGGCTTCCGTCAAACCGGCGCCGCGCTTGCATTGCCGCGATCCCATTGCGCTTTGCGCGCGCGGCCGACGGGGTGCGTCCTTGACCCATCCTCGGAGCGCACGCTACGCTCGGAGGACCTCGCGCACCCGGATTGTTCATGCCCGAAGCTGCTGCATCGAGCGCCGTCGGAACCTCGTTCGGGAAATACTTCCTGATGAAGAAGCTCGCCTCCGGCGGCATGGGCGAGATCTTCCTCGCCCGGCAGCAGGGCCCCGCGGGCTTCCAGAAGATCCTGGTGGTCAAGAAGATCCTGCCCCACCTCACGGAAAACAAGGAGTTCATCGAGGCCTTCCTGGGCGAGGCGCGGCTCGCGGCGCAGATGAACCACCGCAACATCGTGCAGGTGTTCGAGCTCGGCGAGGTGGACGGCGCCTTCTTCATCGCCATGGAGTACGTGCAGGGGAAGCCCCTGCGCGATCTCGTCGACGCCGCGATGCGGCGTAAAGAAAAGGTCCCGGCAGAGTTGTGCCGCAGCGTCATCGAGCAGATCTGCGACGGCGCCAGCTACGCGCACAACCTGACCGACATCCAGGGCCGGTCGCTCAACATGGTGCACCGCGATCTGAACCCGCAGAACGTCCTCATCTCCTACACCGGGGACGTGAAGATCATCGACTTCGGCATCGCCAAGTCGGAGATGAGCACGGTCAAGACCGAAGCCGGGATGATCAAGGGCAAGTTCGTCTACATGAGCCCTGAGCAGTCGATGGCGAAGAAGCTGGACAAGCGCAGCGACATCTTCGCCATCGGCATCTCGCTCTACGAAATGCTCACCGGGATCAACCCCTTCCACAAGAACAACATCGTGCTCACGCTGGAGGCGGTGCAGCGCTTCGAGCCGCCGCCCCCCTCCGAATACGACCCCGCCTACGCGCCCTTCGATCCGATCATCGCGCGTGCCCTGGCCAAGGACCGCGACCGCCGGTACGCCGACGCCTCGGAGATGCAGGACGACCTGCGCCGCGTGGTGGTGCCGCGGCCGCCCGAGCGGCTGGGCCCGTTCATGTCGCGGCTCTTCCGCGCGCAGCTGGAAGAAGAGCAGAAGATGCTGATGGACAGCGACCGCCACCGGGTGGCGGGCGCGTTGCCGCCCAAGACGCCCTCCAGGGCCACGCAGACGCCGGTCGCATCGCCTTCCATGGGCACCGTGCCGGAGATGGCGGTGCCGGAGAGCCCCTCCACCATGTTGATGCCTGCCGCGGCGCCGCGCGGAAAACCCGCCACACCGCCCAAGCCGTCGCCCACGGCGAAGCGGCCCCCTGGCGCCGGAGACACGCTGATCGACATGGGGGCCGTGGTCCGCCCTCCAGCGCCTGCGGCAGACGACGACGTCCCCGGCGCCACCGCCATGCTCAAGCCCGGGCAGGAGCTGCCGCCTCCGCCGGCGCGCCGGGCCGCGCCCAGATCCACAGACACCGTGCCGGAGACCGACGCGGAAGATCCGGCTCCGCCCGCCACCGACGGCTCCGGCAGGACCGCGTTCCTGGGCACCGCTCCGCGCCGGCCGGCCAAGAAGCCGGCGGCGCGCGCATCGTCCGGGGGTTCCACCAACATCATGACTCCGGAGGAGTCGGCGGCCGCGCAGCAGGAGGCGCTGGTCAAGCTGGAGGAAGCCCGCAAGGGCGTGGTCCACACCCGCACCCGCGAGGACAAGCGCCGCGAGATGCGGCAGGAGAAGAGCGGCCGCGGCATGTGGATCGCCCTCGGCGCGGGAACGCTGCTCTCGGTGGCGCTGATCGTCGTCCTGCTCTTCTCGTTCTTCGCCGACGACTCCCCCTCGGGCGCAAGGCGCGCGCACCACGAGACGCCGGTCGAGGCGAGCCCCGTGCCCGAGGCGGCGCCGCAGCCCACGCCCGCCGAGGAGAGGGCACCGCGCAAGACGCAAGTTGCTCCTGCGCAGGAGGAGCCCGCGGCGGCCCCGCCCGCGCGGCACGCCGCTTCCGGCAAGTCGCTGGGAACCCTGACCCTGAACCCCGGTCCCAACGTCCAGGTCAGCTACGGAGGCAACGCGCTGCCCAGGCAGGTGGGCGCCTTCAGCCTGCCGGTGACCGCGGAGAGCGGCAGGATCGAAGTGGGCGACGCCGCCACGCCGTTCCGTATCGGGCTGGAGTACGCCGTCTCCGCGGGCGTGTTCACGGTGAAGGTGAACTCCACGCCCAAGGGCGTCGCCAGCGTCAACGGCAGATCGGTCAGCATCGCCAAGCTGGACAGGTCCGCGCAGACCGTGGTCGAGGTGAGAAAGCCCGGCGAGGACGCGGGGATGACCGTGCGCCTGGCCTTCAAGCCGAACTGAGCCCTGGCCCAGCCTTACTTGATCCCACCCCTGTCTCCGCGGTACCTTCGCGCCTCCCGAGAGCACGTTCACTTATCTTCAGCGTCAAGCTGAGATGCTCCCGGTGCGTCGCGAGGGGGGCACGGCAGACATGGACGAGCACGCCGAAGATCGGCTCGCGGCACTCGAATCGGTCTGGTACGAGGTGATCGAGGCGGTGACTGCCGGTCGCACCAGCGGCCTCGTCTGCCCCGAGTGCAACGCCCCCGAGGGGCTCGTCGTCGAAGAGCAGCAGGGGCGCACGCTGGTCAGCTGCCCCAAGTGCAAGCGCACGGTGGAAGTCGGCATCGCCACCGCCTAGGCCCCGGGACCCTCATGAGCAACTTCCTCGGCACCGGCTTCAAGTTTCCCTTCTCGGTGGGGCCCAACGGCGGCATCCAGACGAGCCGCTACGAGACCAACATCGAGGAGGCGGTGCGCATCATCATCGGCACCGCGCTGGGCGAGCGGCAGATGCGGCCGGAGTGGGGATGCCGCATCCACGACTTCGTCTTCGCCCCCAACAACACCTCCACCCAGACGCTGGTCGCGCATCACGTGGAGGAAGCCCTCGCCAAGCACGAGTTCCGCATCCGCAACATCGAGGTGCAGGCCATGGCCGACCCCGACAGCGAGGAGCGGATCCTCGTCGACGTGCGCTACGAGATCCGCGCCACCAACAGCGTCCACAACCTGGTGTTCCCGTTCTATCTGACAGGCAGCTGAGACACGCATCGTAGGGGAGCTTTCACCATGTCCTTGCCGGTTCCCAATCTCGACGACCGCTCCTGGAAGCAGATCGTGGACGAGGCCGTGCGCCTCATCCCGCGCTACGCGCCCGAGTGGACGAACCACAACGCGTCGGACCCCGGGATCACGCTGCTCGAGCTCTATGCCTGGATGACCGAGATGGTCATCTACCGGCTCAACAAGGTGCCGGAGAAGAACTTCCTCACCTTCCTCGACCTGATCGGCGTCCGGCTCAAGCCGCCCGAGCCGGCCCGGGTGGTCCTGGAGCTCACGCCCAGCGAAGGCGCTGACGGCGAGCTGACGGTGAAGAAGGGCACCCAGGTGGCCACGCTGCAGGCCGCAGGCGGCGACCCGGTCACCTTCGAGACGCTGCGCGACATCACGCTGCTTCCCGTCCACGTGGTGCGCGCCGCCTCCAGCCATCGCGCGACGGTCGCCGATCACACGGAGGCGTTGGCCTCGGGCGAGGCGCGCGAGCCGCTCTTCGCCGGCGTGCAGGAGGTGGAGCGGTTCCTCTACCTCGGCGACGACCGCCTCAACGCCTTCAACGAGGAGGCCGCGGTGGACCTCTTCTTCGAGGCCATGCCCGGCAGCTCGGGTCCCCGCGTCCCCACCGTCACCGAGTGGCAGTACTTCGACGGCAAGCGCTGGCGCGACATGACCGTGAACCGCGCCGAGAGCGACACGCGGCGGCTCAGCTTCGGCTCCCACCCGGGCATCGAGAAGCAGATCGTCAACAACGTGGAGACGTTCTGGGTGCGCGGAAAGCTGGCCGAGCCGCTCAAGGACCCGGGCCAGGTGCAGCTCGACTCCGTATCGCTGCGCGTCGAGATCCTCGGCGAGGGGATGGCGCCGGAGAACGCCTTCGTCAACATCGGCAACTACATCTTCCTGCCGGTGGACCAGGGCAAGAGCTTCCACCCCTTCGGCGAAGAGCCCAAGTTCGACTGCGCCCTCTACCTGGGCCACAAGGAGCTCTTCTCCGCGCCCGAGGCCCGCATCCGCATCGAGGCGGGCCTGGTGGAGCCGAGCGTCGTCCCCACGCCCGAAGGCAGCCCGGACCTGGTCGTCGCCTGGGAGTACTGGAACGGCCGCAAGTGGGCCGAGCTGGGCAAGACCTCGCCGATGGGCGTCTCCGGCGTGCAGGGCCAGTTCAACTTCCTCGACTCGTCCGGCGCCTTCACCCGCAACGGGTCGCTCAGCTTCGACCGCCCCACCGACATGGCGGAGACCGAGGTCGGCGGCCAGAAGACCTTCTGGATCCGCGCCCGCATCAACGCCGGCAACTACGGCGCGCCCGGCAGCTACGAGCTGGTGGGGCAGAACTGGGTGTTCAAGGAGGACCGGCCGCTGCGGCCGCCCTGCCTCAAGTCGCTGGTCTTCAAGTACGTGCGCGAGCCCAGGCCGGTCGCGCACTGCATGAGCTACAACGACTTCCAGTACCGCGACCACACCGACGACCTGAACACGCCCTACGTCTACTTCCAGCCCTTCCTGCCCGACCAGGACGAGTCGCCGGCGTTCTACCTGGGCTTCGACGCGAAGTTCCCGCAGCGCAGCGTGAACCTCTGGTTCGAGCTGGACGACAGCGCGGCGGGCGGCGGCGAGCAGCTGGGCGGACCGCCTCCGGGGGCGGCCGACGACGACGTGGTGCGGATGGGCCCGCGCGTGGTCTGGGAGTTCTGGGACGGCGGCCGCTGGGCAGACCTGCTGCCGCAAGACAGGACCGCGGGCTTCACCCGCTCCGGCTACCTGAGCTTCACCGGACCGAAGAACCTGGACCGGCGCAGCGTCTTCGACACCGACGCCTGCTGGCTGCGCGCCCGGCTGGAGAGCGGCAGCTACGACCTGCCGCCGGTCTTGCGCGCGGTGCTGGTCAACGCGGTGGACGCCCTCAACGGCATCACCGTCGAGGAGGTGATCGGCTCCTCCGACGGCTCCATCGACCAGAGCTTCAAGCTGGCCAACGCGCCCATCCTGGGCGGGCCCGAGGTGTGGATCCTCGAGCACGACGCGCCCACGCCGGCCGACGGCAAGATCATCGAGCAGGAGGAGGGCGCGGGCGCCGTCGAGGCCGACGAGGACGGCAACGGCACCTGGGTGCGCTGGCACGAGGTGGAGAACTTCTTCGACTCGCAGCCCGGCTCGCGCCACTACGTCTGCGACCCCATCAAGGGCGAGATCACGTTCGGCGACGGCCGCAAGGGCTGGGTTCCGCCCACCGGCCGCGACAGCGTGACCTGCGAGTATCGGCTGGGCGGCGGCGTCTCCGGCAACGTGGGCGCGAATACGCTCACCGTGCTCAAGCAGAGCGTCGCCTTCGTGCAGTCGGTCACCAATCCCTTCCCGGCGCAGGGCGGGGCCGATCCGGAGAACATCGAGGAGGCCAAGCGCCGCGGCACCTACGCGATCAAGAACCGCGACCGCGCCATCACCGCCGAGGACTACGAGTCGCTGGCGCTGGCGGCCTCGCGGCGGGTGGCGCGCGCCAAGTGCGTGCAGGCCAGCGACGGCAGCATCTCGCTCTTGCTGGTTCCCAAGGCCGAGCGCGAGGACGGCGACGCGCGTGCCGTGCCTTCGCGCGATCTCATCGACCGGGTGGCCAGCTACATCGACAAGCGCCGCCTGATCACCGCCCGCGTCAACGTGGGCAAGCCGCGGCTGCAGCCGGTCTCGCTGGAGCTGACCATCTCGCTCAAGCCGGGCGCCACGGCAGATCGGGTGAAGGCCGACGTGAAGGAGCGGGTGCGCAGGCTGCTCAACCCGCTGCACGGCGGCCCCAAGGGCGAAGGCTGGCCCTTCGGCCGCGCGGTGGGCAAGGCCGACCTCTATCCGATGGTGGAGGGGGTGGAGGGCGTGGACCGCATCACCGATCTGGTGATCGTCGACGAGGGGCGCAGGCTCCGCGTCGAGATGCTCAAGCTCTCCGAGGACGAGCTGCCCAACCTCATCGGCGTCGAAATCTACGACCGCGGGTAATCCGACATGGCAGAGCAGTCCATCCAGACCTCCGCGCTCGCCCCGTCCCTCCTCGGCCTCCCGCTCGGCCAGGCGCGGCGCATGGCCCGCCGCCACGCCGACGCCAAGGTCGAGTTCAGGCTCGTCGACTCGGAGGAGAAGGCGCTGACGGTGGTGCGGCAGCACCCGGAGGCGGGCGACGAGCTGACCTCCTCGCGCGTGATCAAGCTGGAGATCGCCTCCCGGCCCTGGATCCAGTACCTGCCCGGCATCTACCAGGACGCGGACGAGGAGAACGCGGACTTCCTCCAGCGCTTCCTGATGATCAGCGCGCACCTCACTTGCGGCATCGAGGAGAACCTCGAGTTCATCCACGAGCTGTTCGACCCGCGCATCACCAACGCGAAGTGGCTGCCCTGGCTGGCCTCCTGGCTGGCCATGCCGCTCCTGGAAGGCTGGGACGAGGAGAAGCGGCGCGAGATCATCCAGCGCACGCCCGAGCTCTACAGAAAGCGCGGCACCGCCGAGGGCCTCAAGCTCGCGCTGCGGCTCTTCGCCGACGTCAAGGCCGAGATCCACGAGGGCGAATGGCCCTATCCGGGCATGGTGATCGGCCGGTCCAGCACGGTGGGCAAGGACACCGTGCTCTCCCCGCCGGTCTTCATCAGCCAGTGCTTCACCGTCGAGCTGCCGGACAAGAAGACGGAGATCCCGCGCGAACGCCTGCGCACCGTGCAGGCGCTGGTGGAGACGGAGAAGCCGGCGCACGCGCACTACGCGCTGGTCTTCGAGGAGACCGAACCCACCTACGAGGCGGTGCCCTTCCTGCATGTGGGCAAGACCGGCCGCGTGGGGGTGGACGCGCGCATCGGCGGGCTGGAGGACGTTCCGGAGGCCCACGACGAGGAGCTGCAGAAGCTCGCGCTGGGCCGCAAGCAGGGCTGAAAGTTACGGGGGCGAAGGGCTTTTTTGCAGATTTGACACCACTCCCGCTTCGGTTGTTTCTGGGAGTGCAGGGGTTCTGGAGGACGCAATGGCGGAGCAGGCCAACTTCAAGCGCATCAACTTCTTCGAAGGCTTCTTCACCACCGACGAGGACTGGAACGCCGCCGAGGCGTACCACGTGGAAAAGCGGCGCTTGCACAACCGCGTCCTGCACAGCCCGGGCGTGGTGCCGGTGGCCGGCGGCGGGCTCAAGGTCCAGGCCCGCGGCCGCGGCGATCTCTCCTTCGAGGTGGCGCCCGGCTACGGCATCGACGGCCGCGGCAACGAGTTGGTGCTGCGCGATCCGGCGGTCAAGGTGATCGAGGCCGACAAGCTCAAGCTGCCGCAGACGGTCTACGTGGCGATGAAGTACTTCGAGGAGCCCACCGACTTCATCGCCTACAAGGAGAACCCGCGCTTCAAGGGCCACCGGCGCATCGAGGAGAAGGTGAAGATCGAGGTGATGGCGCGCGAGCCCGACGGCGTCGAGGCCATCGAGCTGGGCCGCGTGCGGCTGGAGGAGGGCGTGCGCGAGATCCGCGACGCGCTGGACCCGCGTGTTCCCGGCCCCGGCGAGGTCGACCTGCGCTTCGTGCCCATCGCCGGCTACGCCGGCAGCCACGCCACGCCGCAGCTGCGCGTGGAGGTGGCCAACGGCCTCTCGGAGAAGGCCGCCCTCAGCCAGCTGCTCTGCAAGATGGGCGTGGCCCCGGCCAACTTCCTGCGCAACGCGGTGCTGGCGGCGGAGATGCTGAGCAGCTCCAACGCGGTGGGTCCCTTCAACCTGGCCGACGTGCTCACCGGCGTGGTGGAGCTGGAGCGCGAGATGGTGGAGGCCATCGAGAAGGACTTCCCGCAGGTCGCGGCGCGCAAGGGCTTCGCCGAGTACAAGAAGGCGCTGGAGGCGCTCACCAAGGTGGTGCGCGACCGCCCGCGCGACGCCGACGGCTGCATGGGCATCGCCCGTTTCCTCAACGCCAGCAACCAGGCGCTGACGCCGGTGGTGAAGGAGAAGCTGCAGCCCTCCGCCAAGAAGGACGTCAAGGGCGAGCCGACCTCCTGGAAGGACATCGTCATCCGCTCCAAGGAGTTCCCCGAGGAGCTCAACATCGACGGCTCCAACTTCGTGCGCGTCGATCACCTCCAGCTGGTCAACGACGACTCGGAGAAGGCGCACAAGTTCCGCATCGAGGGCCAGAAGGACATGTGGAAGAGCCGCCAGACCTTCACCTATCCCGACAAGGAGTCGGTCTCCGACTCGGGCGTGGCCTACATCGGAGGAGAGGCCAAGTGGCAGGTCCACAACCTCAAGCCCGGCAAGGATCTGGTGGTGATCAAGCGCTTCGACGCCATCCTCGGCGAGCAGATCTGCGACATCAGCGTGGACGGCAAGAAGGTGGGCCAGTGGAAGGTGACCGAGGCCGACCGCAAGCACCGCTGGCGGAACCACTACTTCCTGGTGCCCGGCACCTTCGTCACCAACGACTCGCTGGAGATGACCGCCAAGGCCGTCTCCGCCGAGCGGGACATCAACATGTTCCAGCTCTGGTTCTACCAGCCGGCCTGAGGAGACCAAGACCGTGTTCTTCGCGCTGCTCGACCGCATCCTGCCCTTCCTCAAGAGAGACAAGAAGCAGCAGGGCAAGGTGTGCCCCAACGGCCACGTCATGCACCCCAGCTGGGACACCTGCCCCTACTGCCTGGAGATGCAGCAGGCGATGATGGGCGGCGGCGGGGGAGCCGGCGCCATGCCCATGCCTTCGGTGGGCCAGGGCACCGCCATGCTCAACATCGCGCAGGTCGGCGGCGAGAAGGGGCGCGGCTCGCAGGACAAGACTCGCGAGGTGTGCGGCTGGATGGTCGCGCTCAACGGCCAGCACAAGGGCGAGGACTTCCGCCTGCGCATCGGCAAGAACGTGATCGGCACCGCGGCCGACTGCGACATCGTGCTCACCGACAAGAAGATCTCGCGCAAGCACGCCACCGTGCGGTACGAGGGTGGCGAGTTCCAGATCGCCGACCTGGACAGCTCGAACGGCTGCTTCGTCAACGACGAGAAGGTGCAGAAGCACGACCTGATCGACAACGACATCGTCAAGCTCGGAGACATCGAGTTCGAGTTCAAGGCCCGCGCCATGCGCGAGAAGCGCGAGTAAGGACCATCGTGAAGAAGCATCTGTGGACAGGCCTCGCCGCGGCGCTCCTCACCCCCGCCGTGGCGCTGGCAGCAGGGGCGCAACTCTCCATCCAGCAGGTCGAGACGCCGCAGAAGCGCTGGCCGCACGCGCGCGCCTACGTGAACGTGATCGGCGCCTCCGGCTCGCCCATCCAGGGACTCTCGCAGGACCTCTTCAAGGTGTACGAGGGCGGCTCCGCGGACAGCTCGCGGGTGGAGAAGGTGGACTCGCTGGAGGCGGCGCAGACCGGCGCCTCCATCGTCATCGTGGTGCAGGCCTCCGGCGCCATGCTGGGCATCCAGGACGACATCAAGAAGGCGGTCAGCGCCTTCGTCAACGGGCTCTCCGAAAAGGACCAGGTTGCGGTGGTGGACTACGCCGAGTCGGCGGAGACGGTTGCGCCGTTCTCCGAGGACAAGGGCGAGGTCGCCGGCAAGGCCGCCAAGATCACCTTCACCGGCCGCTCCTTCCTGCTCTACGACGGGCTCGCGCAGGCCATCTCGCTCTACGCCGCGCCCACCTCGGCGGCGAAGGCCGGAGCGGCCGCCGCGCTCCTGCCGTCGGCCAAGGCCGTCATCGTCATCTCCGACGGCCGCGACAACGGCAGCGCCACCGACGTGGAGAAGGTGATCAGCGACGCGAGCAAGCGGCGCATCCCCATCCACGCCATCGGCCACTCCGAGCTGGGCCAGGACGAGCTGGTCAATCTGGAGCAGGTGGCGCGGCGCACCGGCGGCACCTACAAGGCCGCGCCGGCGGTGGACGACATCAACAAGGCGCTCACCGTCATCAAGGACTACATCAACAAGATGTACGTGGTGCAGTGGAAGACGCGGCTGGACCACGACGGCAAGGACCACAAGATCGAGATCGCCATGGAGAACGAGGGCAGCGCGGCCCTCAAGTCCTCCGTCGTGGTGCACACGCCCGCCTTCACCGACTGGCTCCGCATCGGCATCATCGCCGCCATCATCTTGCTGGTGATCGTCATCGGCGTGGTCATCTACCTGGTCACGCGCCCCAAGCCTCCCCCGCAGCGCTTCTGCCCGGTGTGCAAGCGCGCGCAGATGCCGGAGTGGGAGGTGTGCCTCTTCTGCCTCAAGTCCGCGCAGGCGCGGCTGATCATGCAGAAGGGCGCGGGGCCCAAGGGAAAGACCTGGCCGCTGGTGGGCAAGGTGGTGTCGCTGGGCAGCGGGCCTGAGAACAGCATCCGCATCATGGACGGGGCGGTTTCGGGGAAGCACGCGGGCGTCGCCATCGACGGGAACAAGTTCGAGATCGTCGACCTTGGGTCGAAGAACGGCGTGCTGGTGAACGGCAAGAAGACCCCGCGGCGGTTCCTGCGCAACGGCGACGTGATCACGCTGGGGATGACGGAGTTCAAGTTCGAGTCGGCGGTCTCGACCCCGGACGACGAGGCCGAAGACTGAAACTTGCCGCCGACGTTGCGGGGCATGAATACGACTGGCTCGGCAGTGACGAGAGCGGATACGTCGCTCTTCAGCACTGCGGGTGGGGGCTTCGCGCCCGTCGAGTTTCTTCGCGACACAGCTGTTCACGACATCGCCATCAAGGCAGTTCTCGTCCTGCCTGCATCGACGGAAGCAAAGTTCTCCCCCGATCTCGCCCCACGGATCGTCAACACCTGGCGGCTTGTCGCTGAGCGTGGACTGTATGCCTACGACTGCAGCCCCGTGAGGCGACATCGCAGCTCGAGGTAGGTCCCCGAAGCACACCGCTGTTATTCTCGGGCGATGGAGGCGGATGAGCTGCATCGGGCGCTGGAGGCGCTGCTGGAGAAGGGCGCTCAGCTCTCCACAGAGCGGTCCACCGCGGATGCGGCGGCGAAGCTTCTCGGGACGCTGGACCTCCTGATCGAGATCCTCGCCGCCAAAGGCGCGATCAATGACGGCCACCGCCGGCTGCTCGCCAAGGTGCGCGAGCGGGCAAAGGCGGAGCGGCCCCGCGTTTTCCTGAGAACGGTGGACGCGCGGATGGAGCGGGTGACTCCGGTCGACTGCGAGACGCGCCTCCATCTCTGCCGGGCGCGGTGCTGCAGCTTCGGCGTCCGGCTGAGCCGCGAGGAAGTCGAGGCAGGGCGGCTGCTCTGGAACATCGAGGAGCCGTACCTCCTCCGCCGCGAGGCCGACGCGCGTTGCTCGCACCTCGATCACGCGACCCTCGGCTGCGGCGTCTATTCCGACCGGCCCGGACCGTGCCGCGTCTACGATTGCCGCAACGACCAGCGCGTCTGGATCGACTTCGACGCCCGGATTCCGGCGCCGATGCCGATTCCATAGGTTCGGCTGCCGTTCACCTCTCGCCGAGGGCGTCCACCAGCGCGCGCCACTCTAGATAGGCATCGCGCGGCGCGGGTTCGACGCGCGGCGCAGGCAGCAGTTCGTGCGGCTTTGCGACGGAGACCCATTCCTTGGCCGGCACCAGCTCCGGCACCGGCTGCGGGTTCCAGGCCACGATGGCGTGCTCCAACCCCGGTCCGGACCACGGGTGCTGCTCCGGCGCGCGCTCGTCTTTCACCACGTCGCGCCGGATGAGCATCTGCTCCTTGCAGGTGTCCATCGCCCAGTCCACCTCGTCCGGGCGCGACCACTCTTCGGGCTCGCCGGGCCCCAGGCGCCCGGTGAAGCTCTGGTCCCACCACATCAGGAACCACTCGGCCTGGAGCGGGCCGAGGAAGGCGACGCGGTCGCGGGCCATCCAGGGCAGGTCGAGGTATTGCCGCCGGAACCGCGGCAGCACCCAGCTCTCGCCGCGCTCGCGATCGACGCGCAGGATGTTGCCGTTCGCCGGCGCCGCCGAGGCGTCGAGGCGGAACTTGCGCGGCGAGAAGCGCGAAAGCGGAGCCCGCGCCAGCGGAGTTCGCGGCCGCACGCGGCGCGGCGGCGGAGACCGCGGCGGAGTGGGGAGATCCAGTTCAGGAGGGAGTCGGAACGACTCGTCGAGGCGCAGGTGTCGCGGACGCGCGATGCCGAGGTCGTGCGGTGGAGGCGGCAGCGCGGGCAGCCGCAGCAGCTGCCAGAGCTCGGGCCGCCGCGGCGGCGCGGGAAGGACGAGCAGCGCCTTCTCCACCCCGCGCGGCAGTCGCAGCCCAAGCAGCTTTCGGGCGGAGCGGCGGTTCCAGGAGCGCCGGAGCGCGGCGAGAAGGCGGCGGAGCAAGAGGGTCAGGGATCGATGCGGGTTGCGTCCACGTGCACGTCCTCGTCCGCGCGACCCAAGGCGGAGGCGACGGGCAGCAGATCCTCAAAGAGCGCCCCGAATTGCACGTTGCCGTCCGGCGCGATGTAGATGGCCGCCCGTTGCGGCAGGCGCGGAGCGGGGGGCAACTGCTCTTCGGTCTTTGGGCCCTCGGACACGTCCGGTATCCTAGCAGGAGTGCGCACACGGTTCGCAAGCGCCTGCGGGCGTGCGGCCGGAGCGCACACGCGCAAGTCAATGTAAATACGGCATGAATTGGCCCCCATTGACGGTGTGGCGTCATTCAGCAGAAACTACGGCCGTCCCCCGTCTGACCTCGTTCCGATACAGGGCGAGCGCCCCGGAGTGCTCTCTTGGCCGACGACAAGCACTTCGTGCCGGACTTCCAGCTGTTCGTCGACGGTGCGGCGGCCGATGCGGAGTTGAAGAGCGCGGTGGTGGGAATCCGCGTCACCGACGACATGGACAAGGCCAGCCGGTTCTGGGTCCACCTCTCGGACATCGGCCGCAAGCTGAGCAAGCAGGACAAGTTCAAGCCGGGCACCGCAGTCGAGATCAAGCTCGGCTACCAGGGCGGGCTCAAGAGCGTCTGCAAGGGCGAGATCGCCACCATCGAGATGGTGCTCACGCCCGACGGGCCCACCCGCCTCGTGGTCACCGGCATCGACAAGGGCCACGCCTTCGACAAGGGCACCGTCACCAAGACCTACAAGGATGTGAAGGACAGCGATCTGGCCCAGCAGATCGCGCAGCGGCACGGGCTCTCCGCCGACGTGGACGACAGCAAGGTGGTCCACGACTACGTCATCCAGAACAACCTCTCCGACTACGACTTCCTCATGCAGCGGGCCACGCTGGCCGGCTTCCGCGTCTACGTGGACGACAAGAAGCTGCTCTTCAAGAAGCCGAAGCTGGACGAGAGCCCGGCGGCGAAGCTGGTGTGGCGCCAGAACATCGGCCGCTTCGTCCAGGAGGTGAACACCTTCGACCAGGTCTCGAAGGTGACCAGCCAGGGCTGGGATCCCAAGGACGTGCAGCTCAAGAGCGGCCCCGGCAAGAAGGGCGACGAATACGGAAAGCAGGGCGGCACCGTCACCGGTGCGCAGCTGGTCAAGGAGATGTTCGGGGAGATCGAGCAGGTGGTCACGCTGGCCAGCGGACAGAAGAACCTGCTCGAGGCGGTGGCCAAGAGCGAGTTCAACAAGCGCGCCGGCTCCTTCGTGCACGCCGAGGCGCGCGTCACCGGCGACCCGGCCATCCGCGCCGGCTCGGTGGTGGAGGTGGACAAGGCGGGCAAGCGCGTCGACGGGCAGTACTACGTGGTCTCCACCGACCACCTGTTCTTCGTCGACACCGGCTACGCCACCGAGTTCCGCGCCCGGCGCTACGCCATCAAGAAAGGCAGCACGCCGGCCAAGGACCTGGGCAAGTTCGCCAAGGCGCTGCAGGACGCCGCCAAGAAGGCGGAGGAGATCGCCGACCGCATCAAGGACGCGGCGGCCTGGACGCTGAAGGCCGCGCGTGAGGCCGCCAAGCGATCCTCGCAGGCGCTGGACGCGGCGAAGCAGGTGTGGAGCGACGTCAAGGCGGCGCTCGACCAGGTGAAGAAGGGCGCCGGCGACGTGGCGGCGGCGGCGCTCAAGGCGGTCGAGAGCAGGCTGGCGGGCCTTCGGGACTACGTCGCGCAGGCGCAGTCCAAGGTGAGCGAGGCGGCGCAGGAAGCCGCCGTTGCGGTGCAGGACATCGCCAAACAGGCGCTCACCAAGGCGCACGAGGCCGCGGCGCAGGTGGCGGACATCGCGCAGGAGGCCATCCAGCACGCCAGGGACGCCTTCGACGCGGTGAAGGCGGCGGTGCAGGACGCGGAGCACACCGCCGGCGACGACCAGGCGCCGCTCTCGCCCGCCGTGAACGTGCTGAAGAAAGGCCTGGTCGCCGCCGCGGACCTCGCCATCGCGGTGGGCAAGGCGGGCATGACGCTGGCGCAGGCGGCCATCGTCCAGGGCAAGAGCGCCATCGAGATGTGCGCTGCCTCCGCGCTGGCGGCGGCCAAGCCGATGGTGGAGGCGCTGGCCGGCCAGCTCGACAAGGTCATCCAGGCGGTGAAGGGGTCGGGGGACGCCGCGGGCAAGTCCATCGGCAGCGCCATCGCGGCCGGCGCGCAGAACGTCCTGGACATGGCGAAGAAGGCCATCAAGGAAGCGCAGGACGCCATCGCCAAAGCCAAGGAGGCGGTGAAGCAGGCCCAGGACACCATCAAGAAGAACGTGGGCGACAAGCTCATGGACCTGGTCAACCAGGCCAAGGGCATGATCGACACGGTCAAGAAGACCGTCGACGAGTACAAGCAGAAGTTCGAAGAGGCGAAGAAGAAGGTCGAAGACACCATCGACCAGTACGGCGGCAAGTGGATCAAGGCCGGCCTCTACATCAAGGAGCACGGCGAGAAGGCCTACAAGGCGGGCAAGTCCTGCTTCGATCACATCAAGAAGGGCCTGGACCTCCTCAAGGAGAAGAAGTGGGACGACGCGGGCAAGGAGGTCGATCCTGCGCAGGGCGATTTCGAGACCGCGAAGACCGAGGCGCAGCTGGTCTTCGACAAGCTCAAGGAAGTGGAGAAAGACCTGCCCGACAGCGTGAAGCAGACGCTTTCGGGCATCGTCCAGAAGCTCGAGGAGATGCTGCCGCAGGGCGAGTCGTCCCTGGGCAAGTTCATCGAGGCGGTGAAGGCGAAGGTCGGCGCGCTCGCCGCCAAGGCGAAGGAAGCCTACGAGAAGGCGAAGAAGATCGTCGATCAGATGAAGGCGGAGTTCGAGAAGTACAAGAAGCAGTTCGAGCAACTCAAACAATTCTACGAGTCGGCCAAGGCGGCGGTCGAGGCCGGCGAGAAGTCGTGGGGCGAGGGGAAGGAAGCGGTCGCGAAGTGCAAGGACGCGCTCGAGCTGGTGAAGAAGCGCGACTGGGACGGCGCGAAGAAGGACGGCGAGGAAGCCAAGGTCAAGCTGGAGCAGGCGAAGGCGGACGCCGAGGATTGCTACGCCAAGGCGAAAGAGGCCTACGAGAAGCTGCCCGAGCAGGTGAAGGGCGCGCTCGAGCAGCTCGCCGAAAAGCTCAAGGGCCTGATGGGCGAGGGCGACGGAACGCTCTCGAAGACGCTTGCCGCCATCGAGCAGAAGCTCGGCGATCTGGCCGAGAAGGCGAAGAAGTTCGCCGCCGAGGCCGAGGCCAAGGTCAAGGAGTACAAGGGCAAGTACGAGGAGTACAAAAAGGACTTCGACCAGCTCAAGAAGGTGATCGAGGAGGCGAAGGCCGCCAAGGACGCCGGCGCGCTCGCCTACGAGAAGGGCAAGGCGTGCTTCGCGAAGGTGAAGGAGGGCCTGAAGAAGCTGGAGGCCCACGACACCGACGGCGCGAAGAAGGACGCAGAGGAAGCGAAGAAGCTCTTCGACGAAGCGCAGAAGGCGGCCGAGGACTGCTACGCCAAGGCGGAACAGGCGCTCAAGGACGTCCCCGAGGACGTGAAGAAGGTCGTCGAGCAGATCGTGGAGAAGGTGAAGTCGCTCTTGCCCAAGGGCGGCAGCAAGGACAGCGCCTTCCAGAAGTTCCTCGACGAGGTGGAGAAGGGCATCGGCAAAGCCGCGCAGGAAGCGCAGGCGCTGGCCGAGAAGGCGAAGAAGACCTTCGACGAGGCGAAGCAGAAGTACGACGCCCTCAAGGCCGACTTCGACAAGCTCAAGCAGTTCCTGGTGGACGCAAACGCCGCCAAGGAGCACGGCGAGAAGGCGTACGCGAAGGGCAAGGAGCTCCTCGACAAGTGCAAGTCGGCCCTCGACAAGGTGAAGGCGCACGACTGGGACGGCGCGCAGAAGGACGTCGAGGAAGCGAAGAAGCTCTTCGAGGAAGTGAAGTCAGAAGCGGAGGCCTGCTACGCGGCCGCCGAGAAGGCAAAAGACGAGGTCCCGCAGTCGGTGAAGGACGCGGTCGGGCTCATCGTCGAGAAGGTCAAGGCGATGCTGCAGAAGATCGCCGGCGATTCCAAGAGCAAGGAGCCCGCCAAGGAATCGGTCCTGGGCAAGACGCTCGCCGAGATCGAGAAGAAGATCGGCAAGGCTGCCGACGAGGCGAAGAAGCTGGCCGAGAAGGCGAAGGCGAAGTTCGACGAGGCCAAGCAGTTCTACGAGGCGCACAAGGGCGACATCGAGAAGATCAAGGCGTTTCTCGAGGACGCGAAGGCGGCCAGGGACCACGGCGAGAAGGCGTACGCCAAGGGCAAGGACGTCCTCGACAAGTGCAAGACGGCCCTCGACAAGGCGAAGAAGCACGACTGGGACGGCGCCAAGGCGGACGGCGAGGCGGGGAAGGCCAGCTTCGAGGAAGCCAAGAAGGAGGGCGATGCCTGCGTCGCCGCCGCGGAAAAGGCCTACGCCGACGTGCCCGACGACGTGAAGAAGGTCCTGCAGCAACTGGTCGAGAAGGTGAAGGCCATGCTGGGCAAGACCGGCTCGGGAAGCGGCGACGGCGTGCTCTCGCGCACGCTCAAGGAGATCGAGAAGAAGATCGGCGAGGCGGCGCAGAAGGCCAAGGAGCTGTCCGGCAAGGTGCAGGAGAAGGTCTCGGAGGCCAAGTCCTTCTACGAGAAGCACAAGGGCGACATCGAGAAGCTGAAGGATTTCGTCGCCGCGGTGAAGGAAGCGAAGGAGCACGGCGAGAAGGCGCACGAGTTGGGAAAGCAGCTCGAGGAGAAGGTCAACTCCGCCGTCCAAAAGGGCAAGGCGGGAGACTGGGACGGATCGAGCGCCGAGGTGGATGCCGCGAGCGCGACGCTGACGCAGCTGGAGGCGGAAGCGCAGGCGACCGAGGCCGCCGCCGAGCGCGCCTACAACGACGTTCCCGAGGACGTGAAGCAGGCGGTGCGCGACCTGGTGGAGAAGGTGCGCGCGATGCTCTCGTCGGGAAAGAGCAGCCATTCGGGCGTGCTCTCCGCGGTGAAGCAGAAGCTCGCGGCGGCGCTGCAGGAAGCGAAGAACGACGGGCTCGCCGCCTACGAGAAGGCGAAGGCCGGCGTGGAGAGCGCGGCCGACAAGGCGAAGGCGGCGCTGGAAGAGGCGGCATCCAAGCTCAAGGACGCGGCTGAGAAGGCGCTGCAGAAGGCGAACGAGGCGTTCACGCAGGCGAAGACGGCCGCCGAGAAGGCGTGGGATTTCTCCAAGGACGAGGCGAAGAAGGCGCTGGATGCGGCCAAGGCGGCGCGCGACGAATTGCTGCAGCTCTACCAGCAGGCGGAAGGGTGGGCCGCGAAGCTGAAGCAGGCGGCGCAGAAGTCGGCGCAGGAGATGGTGCAGGGCATCGCCGACAAGCTGCGCGAGGCGGTCGATCACGCGAAAGAGCTGATCGAGCAAGCCGAGAAGGCGGTGGGCGAATTGGCCGGCGCTGCCATCGACGAAGTGAAGGGCGCGGCCGGGGAATTGGGCGACAAGCTCAAGGGCGACTACGACGAGGCCAAGGCGCAGTTCCAGAGCACCGCCGACGCCGCGCAGAAGAAGGTCTCGGAGATCGCCGACACGCTGGGCGCGCAGGTGCAGGCCGCCGTCGACAAGGCGCAGGCGCTCTACCAGCACGGCAAGGCCGCCGCGGACAAGGCCTACGACTGGGCCAAGGACGAGGCGGAGAAGGCTGTCGCCGAGGCGCAGGCCGTCTTCGCCGAGTGCGAGAAGGCCTACCTGGCCGCGAAGGAGAACCTCGAGAAGCTGGGCGAGAAGGGCAAGGGCGCCGGCACGCCGCTGGTCGACAAGGCGCGCGAGGCCTACGAGATGGCCAAGGAACTGCTCGACAAGGCGGTGAAAGCCGCCGGCGAGCTGGGCCAGAGCTACCTCGAGGAGGCCAAGAAGCACGCTGCTGAGGTCGCCGAGTCGACAAAGACCGAATACGACGAGGCCAGGCAGAAGCTGGAGACCGAGGCGAAGTCCGCGCAGGGCGGCATCGACGCGCTGGTGGACGGCACCAAGAAGGAAGTGGAAGCGGCCATCGCGCGTGCCCAGGAGCTGCAGCAGCACGGCAAGGTCGCCGCGGACAAGGCGTACGCGTATGCGAAGAGCGATGCCGAGCAGGCCATCGCGCAGGCGCAGAGCGTCTTTGCCCAGTGCGAGAAGGCGTACCAGGACGCGCAGAAGAGCTTCGATGCGCTGAAGCAGAAGTTCCCCGATCGCGCCGAGAAGCTGGGCCGCCCCGTGCTCGATCAGGCGAAAACCGCTTACGACATGGCGAAGGAGCTACTGGACAAGGCCGTGGCCGCGGCGGGCGAGCTCGGGCAGTCGATGCTGGAGGAGGCGAAGAAGCAGGCCGAGGCGTCGGCGAAGGAAGCCGAGACCGGCCTCGACGCGGCCAAGAAGGACTTCGACGAGAAGGGTGGCGCCGCGGAGAAGGCCATCGCCGACATCGTCGACAAGACGCGCGAGAAGGTGGAGGCCGCGCTCAAGGCGGTGGAGGACCTGGTCAAGCACGGCAAGGACAGCGCCGACGCGGCCGTCAACCGTGACCAGCCGGCCTGCGAGAAGGCCGTGCAGGACGCCGAGGGGGTGGCCAAGCAGTGCCAGGACGCCCACGACGAGGCGGCGGCGAAGCTGAAGGAACTGATCGAGAAGGTCCCGCAGCGCGGGCAGCAGGCGGGCCAGCCGCTGGTCGATCAGTCGGCGCAGGCGCTGCAGACGGCGCAGGAGATCCTGCAGCACGCGCGCGACGCGCTCGCCGAGCTCAAGGGCGACAACCTGGCCGGCGCGCAGTCCTCGCAGAAGCAGGCCGAGGGCCTGTTCGACAAGGTGTGGGCGGAGGCGAAGAAGCAGCTGGAGAACATCGCGCAGGAGATGAAGAAGAAGATCTCGGCGGCCATCGACCGGCTGCTGAAGAAGATCGAGGACGAGGTGATGAAGGGCGCGGAGAAGGTGCTGGAGAAGGCCCTGGAGACCGCGGCCACCTCATGGGACCTGAAAGAGACGGAGAGCGCCACCCAGGCGGAGGCGACCAGGCAGATCAAGGAAGTGATGCAGAAGGCGCTGGCGGACGCCAAGGAGGAGCTGAAGAAGCTCTACGAGGACTTCAAGGGCGTGGCGGAGAAGGCCGGCACCGAGATGCTGATGAACCTCGCCATGGGCACCGACGCGGCGGCAGACAGCGCCGATCAGAGCGTGGCGGCGGCGGGCGAGGTGCAGAACAACCCGGTGCGCAAGGCCGACGAGCACTCCAAGGCGGCCGAGGCGAAGCACGACGAGCTGTCCAAGGGCCACGACGAGGAGAAGGACAAGCACGAGGAGCAGTCCAAGCAGTTCCTCGGCAAGCTCAAGGACCAGTACGGCAAGCTCCACGAGATGGGTCAGAAGATGCAGGGCCCCCTCGCCGACACCATCCAGAAGAGCGGCGTCTCGGTGGACAAGAGCTCCGGCATCCTCATGTCGCAGGCGCGCGGCGCCATGGACCAGGTGAAGGGAGCGTACGGCGCGGCCAAGGCCGCCTACGACGAGGCGGAGAAGCATCGCGGGTCGATCAACGACTTGGTCAAGCGCATGCCCGAGATCCAGGGCCAGGTGGAGGACTCGTTCGCCCAGCTGAAGAGCGCCTACGACGAGGGCAGCAAGGCCCACGACGAGGCGGAGAAGACCGTCAAGGAGCACGAGAAGGAGATCGCGGTCGAGGCGGAGAAGCTCACCCGCGAGGCGGGCGAGGCCGTGAAGCGCGCGGAAGCCGCGCTGGCCAAGGCCAAGGAGCGCATCGAGCAGAACAAGGAACTCTTCCGCGGGCTGCCCATGCGCAAGGGGACGGCCGAGGCCATCGATGCCGCCTCCGCGGCGGCGCAGAGCGCGACCGGCGCTGCAGCGTCCGCGGCGGCCGCGGGCAAGGAAGCGAAGGGGACGGCCAACAGTGCGGCCCAGGTGCCCGACGACGAGCGCGTGAAGGAGTCCGCGGCCTCCGCCATCGGCGAGTTGGAGAAGGCGGCGAAGAAGGCGGAGGAGACGGCCGACAAGGCGCAGGGCGCGGTGGACAGCGCGGCGCAAGGCGATACGGCGGGCGCGCAGAAGAGCGCGGGCGAGGCGAAGAGCGCGCAGCAGGCGACGGCCAGCGCGACGGGGGATGCGGCGGCGGGGGCGCAGAAGAGC
>C688J18823_10000072_pt1 | contig 51483 bp, 49 predicted proteins | sample HopSoiMetagenom1_FD_18823 | JGI IMG/M metagenome (IMG submission 18823)
TCGCCGGTGGGCGTCACGAACGCCGCGACGATCACGTTCACCACGATGGCGTGCCGCCGGTACTTGCTGAGGAACTTGTAGTCCACCACGCCCATCATCGCGAGGAGGGTGAGAATCAGCGGCAGCTCGAAGATGATGCCGAAAGCGAGGATCATCATCATCACCAGGCCGAGCTGCTCGTCCATCATCAGCACGGGCTTGATGTCGGGCCCCGCCGAATTGATGAGGAACTGGAACGCGGGCGGCAGGATCACCAGGTAGCAGAAGACCGCCCCGCCGACGAAGAAGAGGGTCGCGGCCGCGACGAAGGGAGCGATCTTCTTCTTCTCGCGGCGATAGAGGCCGGGCGCGACGAANAGCCAGATCTGCCAGAAGATCATCGGCGAGGCGACGAAGAGCCCGGCGTAGAGGCCGACCTTCAAATAGATGATGAACGGTTCCACGCTGCTGGAGAAGTGCAGCGCCTTCTCACCTTCGGGCAGCGCCGCGAAGATGGGCATCATCATGAAGTGGAAGATCTGCTGCGACCAGTAGTAGGAGGCGCAGAACCCGATGCCCAGCCAGAGCACCGACCACTTCAGCCGCTTGCGCAGCTCGAGCAGGTGGTCGCGCAGCGATAGGTGGACGTCGTCTTCCGGTCCTGGCGCCGCTGGACTCGGCAGCAGCGCGGGACTCATGCCTTGGGCTCTTCAGCAAGCGGCGGTGTTGCCGGAGCCTCCGGCGGTGTGGGCGAAGCCTGCGCCTCTGCCGCAGGCTCCGGCGCGGCCCGCGGCACCGTGCCTTCCGGCGGCACCAGCTTGAGCTGCGACTCCAGCGCGGCCCGCCGCGCGGCCGCACGCGCCGCTCCGGGATCGCTCTCGTCAGAGACGGGCACCGGCGCACCGCTCTCGTCCTTGGGCGGCGGCACCGGCGAGATCATCTTGGGCGGCTCGTTGATGTCGATGCGCGCGATCTCCGATTCGAACTGGCTCTTGATGTCGTCGGTGGCCTTGCGCAGCTCCTTGAGGCCCTTGCCCAGCGACTTGGCCAGCGTCGGCAACTGGTCCGGGCCCAGCAGCAAGAGCGCCAGGCCCAGGATGATGATGACTTCCGTCATCGAGAGACCACCGATCATGGGCTCCTTCTAACAGGCTTTCGACTCGGAGGCTTGAGCCTCCCGGACGATACCTACAAGCCGCCCTTGAGCATCTGGTCGGCGGCCTGCGCCGCGTTGGGCGCCTGCTGGCCCGGCTGCTGCCCTTGCCCCGGCGTGGTGGCCACCGCGCCGCTCTCGTCCGGAGGCTCGTTTCCCTTGAGGTACGCCTCCATCACCGGCTGCCGCGTCTCCGGCGTGGCCCGCTTGCCCGTCTCGCCGTCTACGCTTACCCAGGTGATGTTCTCGCTGGGCGACTCGAACTCGCCCTGCGGCACGCCCTTGAGCGCCTTCTGCATGTAGTCCAGCCAGATGGGCAGCGCGTAGTGGCCGCCGGTGGCGTACTTGTCCATCGGCGACTCGTAGGTGTCGTAGCCCACCCAGACGCCGGTGACCAGGTCGCGGGTGTAGCCCATGAACCAGGCGTCGAACAGGTCGTTGGTGGTGCCGGTCTTGCCCGCCACCGGCTTGGCCAGCGCGGCGGCGCGGCCTCCGGTTCCGGGCGGCTTGCACACCTCGGTCATCAGCTGCTGCATGAGGAACGCCGTCTCCGGCGCCATCACCTGCTCGGGCACGTCGTAGAGCTTGGCATACCCGGCGGCGACGCGGTCGGAGAGCCAGGTCCACGGATCGTAGAACGAGCTGTGGTCCTCGAGGATGCGGCCGTCGCGGTCGAGCACGCGGCGCAGGTAGATCATCTTCGCCTTCCGCCCCATGCGGTTGAAGGTGGCGTACACGCCGGTCAGATCGGAGAGGTAGACGCACGAGGAGCCGAGCGCCATGGAGAGGTCCTCGTTGATCTTGGTGGTGATGCCGAGCTTGTGCGCCCATGCGGCAGCCGACTTCACGCCCACGGCCTGCAGCGTGCGGATGGCCGGCGTGTTCATCGAGTGGATCAGCGCCAGCCGCACCGGCACCTCGCCCTTGAACTCCTCCTCGTAGTTCTGCGGCTTCCAGCGGCGGCCGGTGGAGTCGTCGTCGGTGACGATGGGCGCGTCGAGCAGGATGGTGGAGGCGGTGAAGGCACGCTGCTCGATGGCGGCGCTGTAGACCAGCGGCTTGAAGGCGGAGCCGGGCTGGCGGCAGGCCTGGAAGGCGCGGTTGAACTCGCTCTTCTCGAAGTCGTAGCCGCCGATCATCGCCACTACGTAGCCGCTGTTCGGGTCGGTGGAGATGATCGCGCCCTGAAGCTTGGGATCCTGCTCCAGCGCGTACTCACCCTGTTTGTCACTGGCCCGGACCAGCACCACGTCGCCCGGCGCGACCACGCCCTTCAGCGTGGTGATCTTGCTGTACTCGGAGTTCACCTCGGGGTTGGGCTTGCGCGCCCACCAGGCGGTGTCGATGGAGACGGTGCCCTCGCCCTTGCCCACGCGGACGTTGACGGTCTTGCCGTCCTTGGCGACCCCGGTGACCAGCGCGGCGATCACCTCGTCGCTCTTTCCTTCGCCTTCGAGGAACGCCTGCTCCTTGCGGGAGAAATCGTCCCATTCCTTGTGGGGGAGATGCAGGAGCGCCCCGCGGAATCCCTGGCGCTTGTCGGCTTCGATCACTCCCTTGATGGTGGCCGCAACCGCGTCGCGCTCGCGCTCCAGATCCACGGTCGCGTAGACCTTGAGCCCGTCGTTGAGCAGCCGCTCGTTGCCGTAGCGCGCCACGAGATCCCGGCGGATGTGCTCGGTGACGTAGGGCGAGGTCTCGCGGAAGATGTCCTGCACCGGGTAGACGTTGATGGGCGCCTCGTCGGCTTCCTTCCGCTCCCGCGCCGTGATCATCCCCTCCTCGAACATGCGCCGCAGCACGTACGAGCGCCGGTTCTTCGCCTTCTCCGGATGCGCGAAGGGCGAGAATTCGCTGGGTGCCTGCGGCAGGCCGGCGATGAGCGCGATCTCGGGCAGCGTCAGCTCCCACACGTTCTTGCGGAAGTAGTTCTCGGCTGCCGCCTGCACGCCGTAGCTGTGGTGCCCGAGGTAGACCTCGTTCAGGTACAGCCAGAGGATGTGCTCCTTGTCGAAGTTGGTCTCCAGCCGCCGGGTGAGGATGAACTCGCGCGCCTTGCGCTCGACGCCCTTCCGGCCGGTGCGCACCCGGACGCTCTTGTCGCCTTCCACCGAGGCCATGATCGCCTTGGCGGTCTGCTGCGAGAGGGTGGAGCCGCCGACGATGCGCTTGTGGCGCACGTACGTCTGGTAGAGGCCACGGACCAGGCCGGTGAAGGAGAGGCCGCCGTGCTCGAAGAAGTCCTTGTCCTCCGAGGCGATCACCGCCTGCTTGAGGCGCTGCGGGATCTTCTCGTAGGGCACCACCACGCGCCGCTCGTTGTAGAACTCGCCGGCCAGTTGCTCGTCGCCGCTCCACACCGTGCTGACGATGGACGGCCGGTAGTGGCGGGCCCACTCGATGGAGGGCAGGCCGTGGGCGAAGTAGAGGTAGCCGGCGGCCGCCGTGGCCAGGAAGAGGCAAAAGAGGACCGCCAGCGGGATGGCGAGCAGGACCCAGAGCTTCTTCTTGCCGGGTCCGCGATCGGCGGTCAGCCGCGCGTAGATGCGGCGGTACATGGGGGCTTGGGGTTGTGGCATCGGTCGTGTCCTACGACGGAACATTGGAACCGGCGCGGATCATCCTGGCAAGTTGCGGACGGGCAGGCGGTCGCCGAAAGCCGGTCACGGCGGGGTTGTTTTCCACTGGATGCCCGCCCTTGGCAAGACCGCGGCCAGCTCGTGTGGGAGAGGCGATTCCAGCGCCAGCCGCTTCCGCAGCACGGGATGTGGGAGGGCGAGGCGGGCGCTGTGCAGAAACATCCGACGTAGGCCCCACTGCCGCTGCGCGGTGCGGTTGAAGGGGAAGTCCCCGTACTTGCCGTCCCCGACCACCGGATGGCCGATGGCTTCCAGGTGCCGGCGGATCTGGTGCGTCCGGCCGGTCTCGATGTTGAGCTCCAGCAGGGTGGCCTCCGGCCCTCCCGAGAGCTTGCGCCAGTGCGTGAGCGCCTCCTGCATGTTGACGCCGCGCTGCTGCTTGGAGGCGAAGGTCTGCTGGTGCTCGGGCAGGCGGAGGTTCACGCTGCCCTGCTCCTTCTGGAACCGTCCCTTGGCCAGCGCCAGGTACGTCTTGTGGGCCTCGCCGGCGCTGAAGATCTCCGTCAGCCGCACCATCGCCTGGCGCGTCTTCGCCACCACCACCACGCCGCTGGTCTCGCGATCCAGGCGATGCGCCGGGCTGGGCTTGAACTCGCCTTCCGCGACTTGCAGGCCCTGCCGCTCGAGATAGGCACGCACCTGGTCCACCAGCGTTTCGCCGGTGATTCCCGATCCGGCATGGATGGCGAGGCCCGAGGGCTTGTCGGCCACGAGGATGTGCTCGTCCTCGTAGAGCACGCCGAAGTCCTGGCCGACGGCGGCCGCCGGCTTGGGCGGGGGCGGCTGCACCGCCTGGAGGACGTGAACCACCACCTGATCGCCCGGCTGCAAGAGCTGCGCGATCTCCGCCCGCGCGCCGTTGACGCGCACCTTCTTGGTGCGGACCAGCTTGTAGAGATGCGAGAGGGGCATGTTCTCCATGCGCTTGCGCAGGAACTTGTCCAGGCGCTGGCCCGCCGCGTCGGGGCTCACCTTGAAGTCGAGTTTCACCGGGGCTGCGTCTCCGAGAAGTTGGAGACGCGCCAGCTTCCGTCGCCCTGCTGCGAAAGCTCGACGTGTGCGCCGCGCTCCAGGGCGCCGCCGCCTTGCGGCCGGATGTCCAGCTCGTAGTCGGCCGCGCGCGCCGCGCCCGATCCGTCCAGCGATCTCCTCCGGTAGTAGACGCGCACGGGGCGGAGCTGCATGCCCGGGTTGCCCTGGCGCGCCTCGCGAGTCAGCTTCAGCTCTTCCTGCAACCGCATCCTGGCGATCCCGGTGGTGAGGGGAAGCGCGGAGTCCTGGTCCGACTCGACGTAGTAGCGATCGACGAACTTGTCCGCCACGGCGCCTGCATCCTTCATCCCGCCACAGGCGGCGAGCAGCAGCAGCGCGGCTGTGGAAAGCGCCCCGCCCCCGGCCGTGGAGCCGCGATGAAGGCCCTTGCAGTGCATGAGCTTTCGAGTCTATCAGCGTGCAGCGGAGGCAGCTTGGCAAAGATCTATACGCGTCGCGGGGATGACGGCTCCACCGGGCTCTTCGGCGGCCCGCGCGTGCGCAAGGACGACCTGCGCGTGTCCGCGTACGGCGACGTCGACGAGCTGAACTCCTCCCTGGGGGTGGCGCGCGAGGAGTTGCCCGAGGGCGACCTGCGCGCGCTGGTGGATGCGCTGCAGAGCGAGCTGTTCACGCTGGGCGCGCAGCTCGCCACTCCCGACGCGCAGAGCGCGCCCAAGGAAGTGCCGCGCATCCTCGCCGCCGACGTGCAGCGCCTCGAGCGCGAGATCGACCGCCTCACCGGCGAGCTGCCGGAGATGAAGAACTTCATCCTGCCGGGCGGCTCGCGCGCGGGCGCCGCGCTGCACCTCTGCCGCACCGTCTGCCGCAGGGCGGAGCGCAAGGTGGTGGAGCTGGCGGAGAGCGCGGGCGTCCCGGCGGAGGCGCTGGCGTACGTGAACCGGCTCTCCGACCTGCTCTTCGTCATGGCCCGCGCCGCCAACCTGCGCGCAGGCGGCCGGGAGATCCCCTGGATCCCGAATCCCAAGTGAAGCTGTTCGAGCTGGCCGATCTGCGCCCCGGCGACTCGGTGCGCTTCCCGCTCCCGCAAGGAGAAGGTTTCGCGGTCCGCGACGCGTCGGGAACGGTTCGCGCCTTCGTCAACATCTGCCCGCACCGCGCGCAGCCGGTGGACGTGGGCGACGGGCGCCTCTGGCTGCGCTCCGGCGAAATCGAATGCCAGGCTCACGGCGCGCGATTCGATCCGGCCACCGGCGCTTGCATGGGGGGCCCGTGCGACGGTCATCCGCTGACGCCGCTGCGCATCGAAGTGCGCGACGGCGCGGCCTGGCTGTCGGAGCCGCTCGAGGACGGCTAAATCGGGGACACGATACGACGAATTACGTATCGTGTCCCCGAATTAGCGGAGGCGCTTGAGCACGGCCGAGGTGAACATGCGGGTGGAGGCCGAGCCGCCGAGGTCCGGCGTGATCGCTTCCTTCGAGGCGATGGCTTCGCGGATGGCGGTCACCAGCCGATCGGCCGCGGTGCGCTCGCCGATGTGCTCCAGTAGCATCACTCCGGCCAGCATCACGGCGGTGGGATTTGCCACGCCGCGCCCCGCGATGTCGGGCGCGGTTCCGTGCACCGCCTCGAAGATGGCCGCCTCGCGCCCGATGTTGGCGCCGGCGGTGAGTCCCAGCCCGCCGATGAGGCCGCTGGTGAGATCGCTGAGGATGTCGCCGAAGAGGTTGGTGGTGACGAGGACGTCGAACTGGTTGGGATTCTTCACCAGCTGCATGGCGCAGTTGTCGACGATCATCTCCTTGAATTCGATGTCCGGGTGCTTCTCCGCCAGCGCGCGGCCGGTGTCGAGGAAGAGGCCGCTGGTGCACTTGAGGATGTTGGCCTTGTGCACCAGCGTCAGGCGACGGCGCTTGTTGCGCTTGCAGTACTCGAACGCGTACTCGACGATCCGCTCCGAGCCCTTGCGGGTGATGATGGAGATGCTCTCCGCGGCGGTGCGCTCCTCGTCGATGTAGTGCTCGACGCCCGAGTAGAGGCCCTGCGTGTTCTCGCGGATGACCACCAGATCCACGCCCGTGTAGCGCGTCTCCACGCCGGCGAAGCTGCGCGCGGGACGCACGTTGGCATAGAGGTCGAACTCCTTGCGCAGGGCGACGTTGACGCTGCGATAGCCTTCCCCCACCGGCGTTGCCAGCGGCCCTTTGAGCGCGAGCTTGTTGCGGCGAACGGAGTCGAGCGTCTCGGCGGGAATGGGCGTGCCGTGGGTGGGGACCGCTCCCGCGCCGGCCGCGGCGCGCTCCCAGGACAGCCTGGCACCGGCCGCCTCGATGGCCTCGACGGCGGCGCTCACCACCTCCGGACCGATGCCGTCGCCCGGAATCAACGTCACTGGAATCGACATGCCGCCGCTGATCTAACCCATTGCGCAGGCGATCGCGAGCAGGATCAGCTCGATGAGGAGCAGCCCCGAGCTCACCCCGTGGAGCATCCCGAAACGTGGCGACGCGACCTGGCCTGCGGTCCGCATCGCATGGATGGCAGGGCTCACCAGCGCAGCCGACGCCAGCGCGCAGAGCCCGGCGATCAGCGGCAGGATGGCGCGGCCTTTCTGCGCGAATGTGAGGGAGCAGATCACCGCCACCGCGGTGAGCGCGATGGTGGCGGCGTCCAGGCGCGAGAGCATGGCGCCCACCAGATCGGCCGCGAGCTGCCGCCGCGGGTTGTCGCGGGGCAGCGCCGCCACTTCGCGCGAGAAGACCACCTGCGCCGCCACTGCCGCGAAGAAGAGCTGCGCCCCGCACAAGATGCCGCACGCCAGCCTGAATGCCATCCTCGCCATGGGGGCTTTTTGCGCTACCTTGCGGCCGGCATGCAAGGAGGTGGCGGCGATTTGAACGTGACCGCGGCACAGGTCAAGGAGCGCGCGCGGGAGCTTCGATTCGATCTCTGCGGCGTGGCGCGGGCGCGCAAGCTGGACCCTGCGCTCCTGGACCGCTGGCTTGCGAACGGCTGGGACGCGGGGCTCGCCTACGTGCGGGAGCGGCGCGAGGAGCGGCTCGATCCGTCGCGCCTGTTGCCCGGTGCGCGCAGCGTGATCGTCGTCGCTGCTTCCTACGGGCCGTCGCCCGACGACCCGCAGCCCACGCCAAGCGGCCTGGAGGTGGCGCGCTATGCCCGCGGACGCGACTACCACAACGTGGTGCTCAAGCCGGTGCGCAAGCTGGCGGCATGGCTGCGCGAGCGTTCCGTCTCGGTGTACGCGGAGGTCGATGCCGGCGCGGTGATGGAGAAGGCCTGGGCGCAGGAGGCGGGGCTCGGGTGGATCGGCAAGAACGGGTGCCTGATCCACGAGCGNTTCGGATCGTGGCTGCTGCTCGGCGCCTTGATCACCGACGCGCCGCTGGAGCCGGACGCGCCGCATCCCGACCGNTGCGGCGACTGCGCGCTCTGCATTCCGGCCTGCCCCACCCAGGCCATCCGCGAGCCGCGCTACGTCGACTCCGCACGCTGCATCGCCTACCACACCATCGAGCACCGGCAGGCGATTCCGGAAGAGATCGCGCGGCGCGCTGGCCGGCGCATCTTCGGCTGCGACGCGTGCCAGGAGGTGTGTCCCTGGAACCGCCGCGCTATTCCGGCGACATTGGTGCAGCTGCGCGCGCGGACGCCCTCGCTGGAGGTCAGCGAGGTGCTGCCGCTCACCGCCGCGGAAGCGCGACGGCGCTTCGAGGGAACGCCGCTGATGCGCGCGGGACGCGACGGCCTGGTCCGGACGGCGCTGGCGGTGGGCGAGATCCCGCCGGCAGAGGCCGCGCGGCTGGCGCAGGATTCCGCGCCCGGCGTCCGCGCGCAGGCGCAACGGCTGCTCGCGACTCAATCCGCCGAGGGGAAGGTGAGCACGCTCCCGCTGGCAGCGCCCGCCTCGGGCGAGAGCAGGTAGAGGATTCCCTCGGCCACGTCCTCGAGGGGCACCTGCCCGGGAGCGTCGCCGTTCTGCGGCGTGCGCATCGCGCCCGGCGCCACGCAGCTGCAACGGATGCCCTTGCCCACGCCTTCTTCCGCAATGGCGCGGGTCAGCGCGATCACCCCGGCCTTGGCCGCCGCGTAGGCGGCCGATCCGCCCACGTGCACCAGCTGCGCCGCGGTGAGCGCGGCCACGTTGACGATGCGCCCTTCCTTGGGCATGCGCCGCAGGGCCGCGCGGCAGCAAAGAAAGGTGGAGCGGAGGTTGATGTCGATCATCTTCTCGAAGACTTCCACGGAGCTCTCCGCCACGCGCCCCGCCGCCCAGCCGCCCGCGCAGTGAACGGCGCCGAAGAGCGGACCCAGGCGCTGCACCGCCAGGTCGTAGGCGCGCTCCACTTGCTGCTCGTCGGAGAGGTCGGCATCCTTGCGGGTGAGGGCGGCGACCCGCGCGCCGGCGCGCTGCAGCCGCTCCACCACCACCGCGCCCAGGTTTCCCGAGGCGCCCGTCACCACCACCACGCGGCTTTGCATGGACATGGGCGGCGATCTAGGCACATCGAGGCCCCCCATGCACGCCCGAGCACGTGCGCGAAAAGCTAGCGGCGCTTGCCGGTGGCTTCCTCGACCGCGCTGATGACCAGCTCGATCTCCAGCGGTTCCCGGAGGACGCGGACGACGCCGTCGAGGCGGTCGGGAAGGACCAGGAAGGCGCAGGTGACGATCACGGGGACCGCCGCGATGCCCGGCCTCTGCCGTTTCTCTTCCAGGAAGGATCGCACGACTCTCGCGTCCGGGCGCAGCTGGCGCAGCAGCACGAGATCGACCGCGGAGTCGGTCTCCAGCACGGCGATGCCGTGCGGCACGTCGGCCGCGATCAGCGTCTCCCATCCCTCGTCGCCGAACACGCCGCTCAACGCCTCGCAGCTGTCGCGGTCATAGTTGACGAGGAGAATCCGCATGGTGATTCCGGGGAGGGTGGCGAGCTCTCCGGAACCGCTGCACGCTAGCGCACCGCACTTTCCAGGCGCAATCCGCGGCGCAACGCAGAAATAAAGAAGCCGTCCGTCCCGTGCCGGTGCGGCAAGAGCTGCAATTCGGACGCCTCGCCCAGTCCGACCGACGCCGGAAGCGCCGGAACCGGCTCGAACTCCGGATGCTTTTCGAGGAACGCGGCGCGCACCTCTTCATTCTCACGGCGGTTGATCGAGCAGGTGGCGTAGACCAGCCTGCCGGAGGGTTTCACCAGGCGCGCGTAGCGCTCGAGGATCTCCTTCTGCCGCGGCGGAAACGAGTCCACCTCGCCCTGGTCGAGACGCCAGCGCGCGTCAGGGTTGCGGCGGAGCGCGCCCAGGCCCGAGCAGGGGGCGTCCACCAGCACCACGTCGGCCTGCGCGGCGAGGTCCGCAACGCGGGCGTCGCTCGATTCCGGCACGGCGCGCGCCTCCCAGTTGTGCACGCCGTTGCGCCGCGCCCGCGGGCGCAGCTCGTCGAGCCGGCGCCCGTCGCGATCGCACGCCACCAGCCGGCCCTTGTTGTCCATCTCCGAGGCGAGCGCCAGCGTCTTGCCGCCCGCTCCCGCGCAGGCGTCCACGACCACATGCCCGGGGCGCGCCGCGCAGGCCATCGCGATGAGCTGGCTGCCTTCGTCCTGCACCTCGAAGAGGCCTGCCTTGAAGGCGCGCAGCGCGAAGACGTTGGTGCGTCCGGTGAAGGTCACACCCCAGGGCGAAAGCTTGGTGGGTTCCACGCGCGAACCCTCTGCGCGCAGCGTGGCCAAGAGCTCGTCGCGCGTGTTCTTGAGCAGATTCGCCCGCACGGTGAGCGGCGCACGCTGGTTCAGCGCCCCCGCCAGCGCCCGCGTCTCGTCGGCTCCCAGCTGCTCGCTCCACAGCTTCGCCAGCCAGCGCGGCAGCGAGGTCTCCGCGGCCAGCGCGTCGAGCGCATCGCCGGGCCCGCCCCCGAGCCGCTCCGGCTGCGCCACCAGCTCCAGCGTCCATTGCCACGGGGCCACCTCCGGCCCGGCCAGGCCGACCGCGCTCTCTGGCGACTGGCGCTCGCCGGCGATCAGGTACGCGGCGTAGCGCAGGAGGTGCTGCGTGGGCGTGGCCAGCTTCGCCAGCGCCGCCCCGCGCGTGGCCAGGGCGCGCTGGAGCAGATGGTCCACGCGCCCCTGCAGGCGCAAGAGGCCATACACGGCGTCCGAGACCGCGCGCCGCTCCACGCTGCGCAGCTGCTTTTCCCGCCGCAGCACGCGCTGGAGCGCCTGATCCGCCCGGGCGCCTTCCCGCCTGACCTCTTCGTAGATCTCCAGCACCGCGGTGCGGACCAGCTGTGCTCTCACGCCGCGCTTTTCAGCCGGTCTCCCCCGGCCTGTCAATCGGTTTGTCCGACGCCGGGCCCGCCGCGCAACCGGAGTGGTAAGCTGCGCGCCCCTTCGAGAGGAGCGCCCCAGCATGGCCCAGGCCAGCAGGTCAGTCACGGTCAACGTGCCGCCGGAGAAGCTGTTCGAGGTGATCGTCGATTACGAGAGGTACCCGGAGTTCCTGCCGGAGGTGAAGAAGGTCAAGGTGGAGGCCGGGCAGGGCTCCATCAAGGAAGTGACCTACACGGTCGACATCAAGGCCAAGGTGATCAACTACACGCTCCGGCACACGGCGGAGAGACCCTCCAAGCTGTCCTGGACGATGATCAAGGGCGAGATGATGAAGGGCAACGACGGCACCTGGATGTTGAAGGCGGGTGCGCAGCCAGGCACCACCGACGCCACCTACACCATCGATCTCAAGCTCTCCTCGCTGGTGCCGGCGTTCATCGAGAAGGCACTGGCGGAGCAGTCGCTGCCCGGCCTGCTCGCCAACTTCAAGGCGCGCGCGGAGAAGCTGCACGGCGGTGCCTGAGATCCCCGCGCACGATCTGTCGGGACGGGTGGTGCTGGTCACCGGCGGCGCGGGCGGCATCGGTCGCGCGCTCTGCGACGCCTTTGCCCGCGCCGGGGCCGACGTCGCCGTGGCCTCGCGCAGGCCCTCGCCGGAGGTGGCAGAGGCAGTGCGCGCGCTCGGGCGGCGCGCCGTCACCGTCGAGTGCGACGTGCGCGAGCTCGCCCAATGTCACGCGGCGGTGGCGCGCGTCGTCTCCGCGCTGGGCCGCCTGGATGTCCTGGTCAACAACCATGGCGCCAACTTCCTGGCGCCCGCCGCCGCCATCTCGCAGAACGGCTGGCGCGCCATCACCAGCGTGGTGCTCGACGGCACCTTCCACATGTGCCGGGCGGCCTTCGAGCCCCTGCGAGAAAGTGGCCGCGGGCGCATCGTCGCAATCGCCGCCACCAACGCCCTGCTCGGCTCGCCCTTGATGGCGCCCAGCGGCGCCGCGAAGGCCGGCGTCATCTCGCTGATGGAGTCGCTGGCGGTGGAGTGGGCGCCGTTCGGCATCACCTGCAACTCCGTTTCGCCCGGGCCGGTGGACACCAGCTCTGCCAACCAGCGCCTCTGGGCCTCGCCCGAGGACTACCAGCGCGTGGCCCGCCGCGTGCCGCTCGGCAAGCGCATGGCCACGCCCGCCGACGTGGTGGGCCCGGTGCTCTTCCTGGCCAGCGACGCCGCCGCCTTCATCACCGGCGCCGAGATCGTGGTCGACGGCGGCGAGCGACTGCGGCAGCTCTCGGCGGACTGAACCTCACTCCAGCGCAAACCAGCCGGGCTGCGCGCGTACCCGGTCGAGCCACGCCTTCACCGCGGGGAACTGCGCGAGATCGTGCCCCGCCTCCGGCGCCATCTGCGTGTAGGCGAAGAGCGCGATGTCCGCGACGGAGTAACCAGTGCCCACGAACCACTGCCGGTCCGCGAGGTGCCGCTCCAGCACGCGCAGCGCCGACTCCGCCCGCGGCCGGTAATGCTCGAAGACTGCCTCCGGCTGCTGGATGGAGAAATGCTTCCAGGCGCGCGGCAACCCGATGGACAGCTCGACTTGATTCTGCTCGAAGAACATCCACTGCTGCACCAGCGCCTGATCCTGCACGCCGGAGGGAAGCAGGCGCGAGCCGCGCGCCAGGTAGAGCAGGATGGCGTTGGATTCGCCCAGCTGGAACTCGCCATCCACGATGTACGGCACGCGCCCGAAGGGATTCACCCTGCGGAACTCCTTCGCGCGCACCGCGCCGCCCACGATGTCCAACCGTTCCGCGCGGTGCGGAACGGCCAGCTGCTTCAGCAGGAGGCGAACCTTGTACGTGTTGCCGGAGACCGGCGCGTCGTAGAACACGAGCATGTTGCGCGCAGCCTACCGCCCGCTCTAGGCTGCCGTCGATGCGCGCCGAGGATCTCCGCCGCACGCCCGTTCCGGAGCTGCAGCGCCTGTATGTGGAAGAGCGGCGAGATCTGCCGAGCGGCGGCCTGACCGCGCTGCGCGAGGACCCGCGCGCCGGCGCCCGCGCCGTGGGCGNGCGCATCGCAAAGCGCAACTCCAAGGCGCAGGCGGAAGGCCGGCGCCTCACCCGGCTCTGCGCCTTCGAGCAGCCGCTCTGGGACCAGGGCCTCACCCTGGTGGGCGGCTGCGACGAGGTAGGCATGGCGCCGCTGGCGGGTCCGGTGATCGCCGCCGCGGTCATCCTCAGGCCGGGCGCCCGCATCCAGGGCGTCAACGACTCCAAGCAGCTCACGCCCGAGGAACGCGACGCGCTGGAGCCGCAGATCCGCGCGCTGGCCGTGGCGGTGGGCATCGGCCGCGCCGAGGTGCACGAGATCGATACCATCAACATCTATCACGCGGGCCTGCTCGCGCTGCGCAGGGCGGTGCTGGCGCTGGACCCGCAGCCGCAGCATCTGCTCGTCGACGCGCGCAGGCTCGTCGGCCTCTCCATGCCGCAGCAGCCCATCATCAAAGGGGATGCGAAGAGCATCACCATCGGCGCCGCCAGCATCGTGGCCAAGGTGCACCGCGACCGGCTGATGGCGCTGCTCGACTGCGAGCACCCCGGCTATGGCTTCGCCGCGCACAAGGGCTATCCCACTCCCGAGCACCTCGACGCATTGGAGCGCCTTGGCGCATGCCCCCTGCACCGGCGAAGCTTTGCGCCGGTGGCGAAGAAGCTCGGGTTGATTCCCGAGCAGCAGGAGCTGTTCCCGGCGCCGCCCGAGACGAGCAAGCGCGCGCAGCAGGCGCGCTGAGGGGAGCGAGATGGAACTGTTGCTGCCACCAGAAGATCAGGTGACCGCCACGCATCCGGCCACCTGGACCGGCCGGGTGATGGCGGTGCTGGCGTTCGTCGTGCTGGGCGCGGCGATCGTCGCCGCCGGATACCTCGGGACCGATGCCAACGCGCGGATCCCGATGATGGCCTGTGGCATTGCCGGCGTCTGCCTGGGCCTGTTGATCGTCGTCCAGCAGAACCGCAGCAAGGTGGTGGTGCGCGCCGACGGCATCGAGCGGTGGGGGCTCCGCGGCAAGCTCTGGGCGCTGCGCTGGGCGGACATGGCGGAGATGCGCTACCGGGCGGTCAAGCTGCGGGTCTACGGAGTGATCCCCGCCGGCACCACCATCCACATCCAGCTCACCGATCCCGCGGGGAAGAAGCACAAGGTCCCCAGCAACGTGAAGCACATGGACGTGCTGGCCGAGCGCATCGCCGATCAGCAGACCGGGGCGCGCTTCCCCGAGGCCCGCGCCCAGCTGGATCGCGGCGAGGAGGTGCGGTTCGGCAAGGCGCTGATGGTGGACCGGGAGAAGATCTCCGCGCGCAAGTTCTTCGGCGGCTACAAGACCTGCCCGCTCGCCGAGGTGGAGAAAGTCTCGGTGGAGGGCGGATACGTGAAGATCCGCCAGCGCGGCAAGATGCTTTCTTTCGGCGGCGGCGCGGTGGGAGCCATTCCCAACGTCTTCCTCTTGCTGCGCCTGCTCGACAGCCTGGTGCAGCGGCCCAGCGCCATCCCGCAGGAGCGCGATTTCTCGGCGCGGCAGCACGTTGGCTGAGTTGAGCGGGAAGCAGCGGCGGCACCTGCGCGCGCTCGGTCACCACCTGCACGCGGTGGTGCAGATCGGCCACGACGGCGTCACCGATGCGCTGGCGCTCGAGACGAACCGGCAGCTCGAGGCGCACGAGCTGATCAAGGTGAAGGTATCGGAGAACGCGCCGCTGGAAAGGCACGACGCCGCCGACGCGCTGGCGCAGCGCTGCGGCGCCGAGGTTGCGCAGGTGCTGGGGCGCACGGCACTCCTCTACCGGCCGCGCAAGGAGAAGCCGCAGATCGTGCTGCCCGGCTAGCGGCCTCTCACGCCTTCTGGCCCATCAGCCGCAGCTCGCGCTGCGCCTCGACGTGCTTGTCGTCCAGCTCCAGCACGCGCTGGAAGTACTTCTTCGCCTGCTTGAGATCGCCCAGCGCCTTGTTCATCTGCCCAAGGAAGAGGTGGGCCGGCAGGCAGCGCTCGACCATCTTGATGGCCTTGCGGCAGTCGGACGCGCACTGCTCGAAAATCCCCTTCCGGTCGGTGGCGAGCAGGAACTTCGCGTAGCCGCGCCAGGCATAGAACTCCGCCTCGTCGGCGTTCATGGCGATGGCGTCCTCCAGCAGCTGGAGGCCCTCCTGGTACTTGCGCGCCTTGATGAGGATCTCCGCGCGCTGGAAGTTCTCCTCGGCGGCGAAGATGCGCGAGACGTCCACGCTGTTGGCCTCGCCGTCCACCTCCGCCTCGTACGCCTTGCGCCTCTTGTCGTCGGAGAGCACCTGCGCCGCCTCGTTGATGCGGGCGAAGAGCCGCTCCTTGATCTCTTTCAGATCGGTCTGGGCAGGATCGGTGACGGTGTCGGGGTGCAGCTCCCTGGCGAGGACGAAGAAGTTACGTTTCGCCTCGGCCATGCTGGCGCTCTTGCGCTCCATTCCCAACGCCGCGTAGTGGTCGCCGTTGGAGAGCCGGTCCCAGAGGCCGCGGAGCCGTTGGACCGCCGCGGCCGGCGTCTCGTCGGGAAGCGGCTGCGCGAAGGTGGGGGGCGGGCGGGTCACGGGCGGCGGCGTGGCGGGCTTGGCCGCGGGCGCGGACGCCTGCATCACCGGCGGCGCTTGCCTCGCCGGCGCCGGGCGCTGCTGCTGCGACGTGGGGCGGCCGGCCTCGCGCGCCGTCTTGGGCAGCTCGCGAGCGGCGGCCTTCGGCGGCTCCTGCGCAACGCCAGCCGGCTCGGGCACGGGAGGCAGTGCGGATGCGCGGGCGGGCTCCGGCTGCTCCTGCGACAGATCGCTGAAGGCCAGGTGCCCGAGCTCGGTGAGCAGGTAGAGCACGCGAATCGCCATCGACGGATCGTGCGCCTTGAGCAGCTCTTCTCCGGTGTGCGTGCCGTCGACCGCGGCGTACAGCCGGGCCTCCTGCGCGTTGAGCGCCAGCTCCTCCGGCTTGCCCACGCCCAGCCCGCCGGAACGGACCACCGGCATTGGCAGCCGCTTGCCCAGGCGCGCTTTCAGGATCGGAACGTCGAGCTTGCGCACGGCCTCGCTGAGCAGTGACCACCGCGAGCCGAGGGGAGAGGAGCCGGGCGGCGGCGGCACGTCCTTGACGAAACGGAACGTCCCTCGCAAGGCGTGCAGCGCGCGATCGAGCAGCGAAAGCGCGTGCTCGCCGAGCAGGCGGTGCGCGTCCGCGGGCGGCAGGAGCTGCATCTGGAAGAGGACCGCCACCACGTCCTGGCCGCTCTTGCGCGCGAACTCCTCGGCGGCCGCCGCCTTCTCCGCCGGCAACACGCCGCGCCCTTGCAGGAAGCGCGGCAGCGATTGCTCGGGATCGTCGGACGCCAGATGCTCGGGCGTACCGCGGCGGAAGGCGATGCGCAGCGCGCCACCCTTTTCCGGTTCCACCTGCAAGACGCCGTTGGCCGAGGTCAGGGCCGCCAGCCCGTAGAGCCGGACCGGCGAGGTGGACTCCAGATCTCCGGACTCCGCCAGCTCCAGAGCGGGCGCTTCCGGCACTGGCGCCGGGCGGGGCGCGGGCGCCGGAGGAGGCGGCGCAGGGTCAGGCGCCGCGGGCTCTTGCTGCGGCGCCACCACTGGTGTCCGCTCCAGGCCGAAGGCCTCTGCCATGGCCTTGCTGATGCGGGGAGCAACCTGAGACGGAGGCGCGGAACCGCGCTCGATCTTCCGCGCCGGCGCGAGCAGCTCGCGCAGCTCTGGGAAATCGAGACCAGGCAGCCATTCCCGGCCGTCGATCGAGGCCTCGCATTTTTCGGTCAGCTGCCCGCGCAACCGCTCCAGCGCGGTCACCGTGAACGGGCCCCAGACCCGGCCGTGCTCGGTCCGTACCCAGTATTTCCGTTCCGCCGTCACGGGCCGAGTATACAGCGCCGTGCTAGCCTTTCCCGACTCTCGCCACCACCCATGCCCACCCGCCGCCCAAACGTGACGCTGCTCTGCCGGCGCATCGCGGCGGACATGGCGCGCAAGCTGCCCGAGCTCGCGCACGTGCAGGCCAACCGCGTGCTCTTCGTCGCGGGCGAGGCGCGCAGGGCGTCGCGCGCCACCATCCGCCCTCTCGACCGCCTCCGCGTCTCGCTCAAGGGACGGCGCGCGCTCTACTGCATCACGTTGCGCCCCACCTTCTTCCGCGCGAGCACGCCGGACCAGCGGGTGGAGACGCTGCTGCACGAGCTCTTGCACATCTCCGCCCAGTTCGACGGCAAGCTGCACGACGGGCGCCGCCATGCTGCACTGCCCGGCCCCAGGTTCCGCGCGCTCTTGCGGCCGCTCCTGCGCCGGTACCTCGGGGCGGCGGATGCCGCGCTGCTCGCCGGGCTGGGGCACCACGGCGAGGTGGTGGCCCGGCAGTGGCTCGAGCGCCCCGCGGGACGCAAGGGGCGCCGCCAGCCGTACAGCGAGAAGCACCTCTTCCTGGGACCCGTCCAGATGATCACCAGGCGGCATCTGCACTCTTGACGGAGCCGCTTGACCGGAGCAGTTCTGCGCGCGAGGAAATCTCCATGAAAATCGCGGTACTGACTGGTGGAGGCGATTGCCCCGGGTTGAACGCCGTGATCCGCGCGGTGGTCCGGCGCGGCGAGCAGCAGGGGCTCGAAGTGATGGGCGTGCGCGAGGGCTGGCGTGGCCTGATGGACCCGCCGCTGCACGAGCGCCTCACCCGCGAGTTGACCTCCGGCATCCTGCACCTGGGCGGCACCATCCTGGGCACGAGCCGCACCAACCCCTTCAAGAAGCCGGGCGGACCGGAGACGGTGCAGAAGAACCTCAAGGACCTCAACGTGGGCGCGGTGGTGGCCATCGGCGGAGAGGACACACTGGGCGTCGCCACCAAGCTGCACAGCCTGGGCGTGAACGTGGTGGGCGTGCCCAAGACCATCGACAACGACCTCTCCGGTACCGATCTGACCTTTGGTTTCGACACCGCCGTGCAGATCGCCACCGACGCCATCGACCGGCTCCACTCCACCGCCGAGTCGCACAACCGAGTCATCGTCTGCGAGGTGATGGGCCGTCACGCCGGCTGGATCGCGACCTACTCCGGCATCGCCGGCGGCGCCGACGTGATCCTCATCCCCGAGAAGCCGGTGGAGATCGACAAGGTGTGCGCGCACATCTCGCGCCGGCACAAGTCGCGCGACGTGAACTTCTCCATCGTGGTGGTGGCGGAGGGCGCCAAGCTGGGCGGCGGCGAGACCAAGGTGACGGAGAAGCTGGACGAGTTCGGGCACATCCGGCTCGGCGGCATCGGCCAGCAGCTGGCCGAGCTGATCGAGAAGAAGACGGGGTTCGAGACGCGCGCAACCGTGCTCGGGCACATCCAGCGTGGCGGCACCCCCACGGCGTTCGACCGCGTGCTGGCGACGCGGTTCGGCGTGCACGCGGCGGACATGGTGGCGAAGAAGGAGTGGGGCAAGATGGCGGCGCTGCGCGGGAACGCCATCCTGTCGGTGCCGCTGGCGGAGGCCACGGCGCGGCTCAAGACCGTGGACGACCCATTCTTCTCGGTGGCGGAGGTGTTCTTCGGGTAGCGGAGGATCGCTACTTCTCGAGCAGCTTCTTCAACCCCAGAAGCATCGCCTTCCAGTTCTGCTCGGACTGCTGGCGAGCGTCGTCGCTGGCGTTCTTGTCCTGCGAGAGCGACACGTGCGTCTTCGGCCCCGCTTCCGAGAGCTCGATGGTGACGGTGTGGTGGTTCTCGGGAGTGTCGGGCAAGCCCGACAAGGGACTGTAATGGCTGTACCGCAACAGCCGCCGCGGCTCGATCTTCTGGATGGTGCCGCGATCCTCGTACGCCTTGCCTTTCCACTCGCCCTTCCAGCGGATCGGACTGCCTTCCTTCCAGTCGGACGTCACCGTCGTCCCGAACATGTACTGCTTGATCAGCTGCGGATTGACCAGCGCGTCCCACACTCTTGCCGCGGGCGCGGCGATCTCCACCGAGGCGTGCGCCACCAGGTCGTTCGCCATGGATGTCCTCCGTACAGGAGCTTAGGTCCCGGGTCCGGTGTCGTCTACCTCGTCGCTTGCGGCTGTCCGGCCAGCGCGGCGAGCGGCGCGTAGTCCGCCGTCGAGCCGTGCCCTCCGGCGAACCGCTCCGGCGTGGAGCTGAGCCGTTTCACCGCTTCCACCAGCGCGACCTGTCCGGGATTGGCCTTGTCACCCAGCTTGTCGCGGCCGGGGCTCCAGAGGTCCGCCACCCAGCCCAGCCGCGCGTCGGGGATGTATCCGATCAGCATGCCCTCGGCGTGCGGGTTGTCGAGCCGGAGCACCTCGACGGTGCGCTTGCCGTCGCTGAGCACTTTCTTGTCGGCGATCTCCTCCAGTTGGGCCGCGCGCGGCTTCTGCTGCAGCGCATCGCCGTCGATCTGATGGGGGGCGGCCAAGACCTTCTCGAAGTGCGGCCGGTCTCCCTGTCCGACCAGGATGGTCGCCCCTTCCGCCGCATAGGTCCTCACGCCCCCGGCGTGGTCCATGTGGTGGTGGGTCTGCACCAGGTACTTGACCGGCTTCTGCCCGTACTTCGCGCGGGCGGCATCGATGGTCCAGCGCGACTGCCACTCGCTGACCGGCGCGTCGAAGACGATCAGGTGGTCCGCCATCTCCACCACCAGCGAGTTGTGCGATCCGCCGACCACCTGCGAGATGCCGGGCGCAAGCTCCGCGAGGCGCAATCCAGGCGTCGCGTCGGGGTCGAAGCTGACCGCGTCCGAGTCGAGATAGGTGCCGATGAACTGCCGCCGGATGACCCACTGGTAGGGCACCTTCCCCGACGCCGGCGCGGGCGCGCGCGCTCGCAGGTCGGACGGCACATCGAGCTGGGCGGAGGCAATCTGTGGATTGAGCTGCACCTCGTTGTACTCGACGTGGAGGACCTCGCGGCCGTTGAGCTGGTAGCTCAAGCCGTGGGCGATCTTGACGCCCGACACGTCGCGCCAGTCGGAGAGGACCAGATCGTAGCTCGAATCGCCCTCGACGTTGTCGGCGTCGCGGGTGGAGACGCGGGAAGGCAGCCCGCTCCCGGCGTCGAAGGAGACGGTGAAGTCGATGTCGCCGGCGTGGAAGCCCACCGCCTCGCCGCGCGGCTGCAGCGAGGCGGTCGCCGACTTCATCACCTGGACCAGCCTTGGCGAGCTGCGCATGAGCTCGCGCTGGGCCGCCGCCAGCCGCATCGCCGACATCACGTGGCGGGGCGGGTTTCCCTCCAGCTCGCGCTTGGGTCGATTGGTGGTGTCGATTCCTTCGACATACCCCGCGGGCGGAGTGACCACCTCGACGAATCGGTACTCGCGCGGGCTGGGATAGACCAGCTTGCGATCCCACTCGGTGCGCGCGGCCATCTGGCTGAAGCCGCGCGTCTGGATGAAGGTCGAGTCGCCTGCCAGGCGCATCTCTCCATCCGGCTTGACCGATTGGTGCGGCTCCCAGTGCCTGGCGGTTCCCTTCACGATCATCGTGTCGATCCCGCGCACCTTGTCCTCTCCGCCCATGGCGGCGAGCGCGCGGTCGAGCTGGGGAAAGTTGTCGGCAGTGGACCGGCTGCGGCCCTCCGCACAGGAGATGGCGAGCAACAAGGACGCGACCCTGGCGATCTGGCGCATGGGGCTCCTCCTGGCCCGGACGGTACAACACCGGTGCAGAGAAGACACCCTGGCGAGGCGGTGTGGTATCGATGGCAGCGATGGGCGAGACGCGGCGCGGGTTCCTCAAGAAGACCCTGGGCGGCGCGACGCTGCTGGCGGTGGCCGGCGCGGTGCCGCTGGCGATGCGCAAGACGAAGCTGCGGCCGGCGCCCCGCACCCTGCGCTTCTTCACGCCGGCCGAGTATTCGATCTGGGCCGCGGTGGCCGATCGCGTGCTGGCAGAGGCCCAGCCTTCCGGCGCTCCTTCGCTCGCGCAGATGGACGTGGCGGCGAAGGCCGATGCCTTCCTCGCTCCCCTGCCCGAGGCGGACCGGAAGGACCTCAAGCAACTGCTCGCGCTCTTCGACAATGCGCTCTTCAGCGCCTTGCAGGGCGGCCCGCCGCGACCCTTCACCCAGATGTCGCCCGAGGAGCAGGACGCGCACCTGCGCCGCTGGCAGTCCTCGCGCCTTGCCATCCAGCGCACCGGCTACCAGGCGATGAAGCGCCTCTGCTGCGCGCTCTACTTCTCCGATCCCGCGACCTACGCCAGCGTGGGTTATCCCGGACCGCCCTACGAGCTCGTCCGATCGGTTTTGGGGTCGCGGCAATGATCCACCGCGGCTCCGACAAGGATCTGGTCCTGCGGCCGGACCTCTGCATCGTGGGCAGCGGACCGGGCGGCGCCATGGTGGCCTCGCGGCTTTCGCGCGCCGGCGCCAGGGTGGTGGTGCTCGAGGAAGGCGGCTACCACACCAAGAGCGAGTTCGACATGCAGGAGGCCACCGCCTATCCGCGCCTCTACCAGGACCGCGGCAACCGGGCCACCGCCGACCTCTCGATGCAGGTGCTGCAAGGACGCGCGGTGGGCGGCGGGACGGTGGTGAACTGGACCACCAGCTACCGCACGCCCGACCACGTGCTCGAGCATTGGCGCAGGACGGAAGGGCTTGCGCTTACACCGGAGGTGCTCGAGCGGCATTTCGACGAGGTGGAGCAGCGGCTGGGCATCCAGAAGGTCGACTACGAGGACACCAACGCCAACAACCGCGCCATCTACGACGGCTGCGGCAAGCTGGGCTGGCAGGTGGACACCACGCGGCGCAACGTGCGCGGGTGCCTGCGCACCGGCTACTGCGGAATGGGCTGTCCGGTGGACGCCAAGCAGAGCGCGGCGCTGACCTACCTGCCGGACGCGGTGGACGCGGGCGCCGAGGTCTACGCCAATTGCCGGGTGCAGAAGATCGAGTGGTCGGGCAAGCGCGCCACCGCCGTTACGGGCGCCTTCCTGCACCCCGACACGCAGGAGGCCACCGGCCGCAGCGTGCGGGTGGAGCCGCGCGTCGTCGTGGTGGCGGGCGGAGCGCTCAACTCGCCGGCCCTGCTGCTCCAGTCCGGGCTCACGCAAGGCCCGGTGGGAAAGAAGACCTGGCTGCACCCGGTGGTGGCGGTGGGCGCGTTCTACGACCAGCGCGTCGAAGGCTTCTATGGCGCTCCGCAGAGCGTCGCCTCGCACCACTTCGCGCGGCGCGAGCAGGGCGCGGGCTTCTTCATCGAGGCGGCGCCGGTGCACCCCATGCTCTCCTCCACCGCCATGCCCGGCTTCGGCGCTTCCTTGCGCGGCGACATGAAGCTGCTCGCCCACGTCTGCGCCACCATCTCGCTGATGGTGGACGGCTTCGACCCGGCGGAGGACGGCGGCACCGTCACGCTGCGCGAGGGCGGCGGACCGAAGCTCGACTATCCGTTCACCGATCGCATGGCGGAGTGCTTCCGCGCAGGAATGAAGGCGATGGCGCGCATCCACCTGGCCAACGGCGCGCGAGAGATCGTCAGCTTCCATGCGCAGTCGGTGCGCCTGCGCAAGGAGAGCGAGCTCTCGCAGCTGGACGCGGCGCCGGTGGGCCCCAATCGCCTCGCCGTCTTCACCGCGCACCAGATGGGCGGGTGCCGGATGGGGACGGACCCCGCGCGCTCGGTGGTGAATCCGCAGCTCCGCCACCACGCGGTGGAGAACCTCTTCGTGGTGGACGGCAGCGTCTTTCCCACCTCGCTCGGCGTGAACCCCATGGAGTCGATCTACGGCGTCGCCTCCTGGGCGTCCGAGCACGTGCGCGCGGCGCTGTGATGGACGAGGTGGACGAGCGCGCGAATGAAGGGCCCGAGGACCGCCTGGACAAGGCGGTGGCGCGGCTCTTCGGCGTCTCTCGCGGCAGGGCGATGGAGTGGATTGCCGAAGGCCGCGTCCGTATCGACGGGCGCCGTGCGCCCAAGGGAGCGCCGGTGCCGGCCGGGGCGCGCATCTCGGTGCAGCGGCCGCCGCCCGATCAGCCGGCCCCGCAACCCGAGCTGCCCATCCGCATCGTCCACGCCGACGCGCACCTGGTGGTGGCCGACAAGCCCGCTGGCATGCCCTCTCATCCGCTCAAACCCGGCGAGACGGGCACCGCGGCCAACGCGTTGGTGGGCCGCTTCCCCGAGCTGGCGCAGATCGGGCCTTCCCCGCGCGAAGGCGGGCTGGTCCACCGGCTGGACACCGATACCTCCGGCCTGCTTCTGGCGGCGCGGACGGCCGCGGCCCACGCGCTGCTGCGCGCGCAGTTCACCGCGCGGACCGTGGACAAGGGCTACCTCGCGCTGGTGGCCGGCGAGATCCACGCCGGCGGCGAAATCGCGCTGCCGCTGGCGCACGACCCGCGCGATGCGCGCAAGATGATGGCCGTCAGCGATCCGGACTACGCCGAGGAGCACGCCGCGCGCAACGCGGTCACGCGCTTCGCGCCGGTCGAGCGCAGGGGAGGCTTCACCCTGCTCGAGGTGGAGATCCCCACCGGCGTGATGCACCAGATCCGCGCCCACCTCGCCTTCATCGGCCACCCGCTGGCGGGGGACGAGCTGTATGGAGGGCCGCTGCCTGCGGGTTTGTCGCGCCATTTCCTGCACGCAGCCAGGCTGGCCTTCGCGCATCCCGACGGCTCCCGCGCCAGGTACGAGAGCCCGCTGCCGGCGGATCTCTCCGCGGCCCTCGCCGGGCTCTGACGATCAGAAAGAAAGGCGCATCCCCAGCCGCGCCGCCAGCGGATCGGTGTACGCCCGCGCCGCGAGGAAGGCCGGGTTGACAGTCACGGGCTGCCCGGCCCCGTTCCGGATCGATCCCAACGGCGTGCCCGCAGGCTGCGGCGCCACGCCGGAAGGGTCCAGCGAATAGCGCTGATCCACCTCGGTGGCCGACTGCCCGTTCAGGACGTTGAGCAGATCCAGCGTCACGCTCAGCGCGTAGCTGGCGGAGAGCGCGTAGGTGAAGCCGCCCCGCAGGTCGAGCGTGGTCTGCCAGGGCAGGCGGCCGGCGCTTCCGCGGGGCAGCACGAACGAGGCGGTATCGCCCGAGGCGGGCGCCGCGGGATCTCGCGCCAGGTAGCTGAGCGGCATGCCCTGGATGGCGCGGAAGACCGCCCCGAACGTGAACGTGGTGCTCGGGCTGTACTCGTACGCATAGGCGCCGTCGAGCTTGAAGACCTGTGGGGCTCCGCCCGGCAGCGGCCCATTGCGGTTCGCCGCCTGGCTCGTGAAATCGAATTCGCCGGTGAGATGCGGGGGAGCGGCCAGATCTTCGGCACGGAAGGGGCCGGAGTAGTTCCCGCGCCAGGAGGAGAGCGTGTAGCTCGCTTCCAGGAAATAGCCTTGTGCGAACGGCCGGGCGACGGAGAGCGTGACGCCGTCGTAGATGCGGCTCGCTTCGCCGGGATTGGTGAGCACGCGCGCGCCGCCGGGCAAGCCGGTGCTGGAGACGTCCTCCACGGCGTGGCCAAGGACGCGATGGCTGTAGTCGATGCCCGCCACCACGTTGCGCAGGACCTGGACCTGCGCGCCGGCCGAGTACTGATCGTTGTAGCTGCCGCGGATGGCGGAATCGACCAGGACGGCGGACCCGGTGCCGCCGAAAGCGAACGGCGAGACGGCCGGGCACCTGCGCGGATCGAGGGAAGTGAAGGTGGTGGAAGCGCCGCACCTGGTTCCGTCGGCCACGTATTGCAGCGTGGGATGCCCCGACAGGCCGAGATCCGCCAGCTCCAGCGGCAGCGACTCGTAGAAGCGGCCGAAGAAAGCGTAGGCGCGCGAGAGACCGCGGCCGGTGAAGTCGTAGCTGAGACCCAGCCGCGGCATCAGCGAGGTGAGCTGGAACGCCTGCAGCGTGCCGCCTCCCAGGGCGCCGACCTGCGAGCCCTGCGAGGCGAACATGCGCTGGCGTTCCAGGCGCAGGCCGGCGTCGAGCCAGAAGTTGTCGGCGAGCTTCCACGTATCCTGCGCATAGGCCGCCGTCGTCCATTGGTGCGTGCCGGTGGAGGCGGTGGTCCCGAGCAGGCTGCCGTTGGCGTCGCGCGCGGGCTGGGAAGGGTTCTGCGGATCGCGCTGGCCGAACGCGTTGACGGCCAGCCGGCCGTCGGGCAGGACCACGGCCTGCATCCCGCCAGGAAAGGTTCTGGTGATGTCGTATCCATCGCGCGCAAGCTCCAGCCCATACCGGAACCGATGCTGCCCGAAGAGCTCGGCGAAATGGCCGGCCTCGAGGGAGGCGCCCAGCCGATCGGTCGAGAAGTCCTGCGGGATCAGCCCGCCGGTGGCGTAGAGGGTGACCGGGCAGGGCCTCGGGTTCGCCGCGGTAGGCGCGCACGCCTGCGCCACCGCCGTGTCGGTCTGCACCAGGGGTGTGCTGGCGTCCACCAAGCGCGGATCGAGGAGATTCAGCGAGGGCGACCAGATCACCGAAGGGGTGTCGCCAATCTGCTGCGCGCTGACGGCGCCCGTGGACGCCGGCGACAGGCTGAAACCTGCGTGGTGCCAGAAGAGCGCGGCCTGGAGCAGCAGGCGGCGGTCGAGCACCCGCCCCTGGTAGCGCAACGACAGATCGGTGGCGCCGCTGGTCCCCCGGCCCAGGAAGGCGCTCTCGTTGCCGTTGAGCGCCGCGTCGAGATCGGAGGGACCCGCCATCACCCCCGACGTGCTCCCCGGGTTGCCTGAAAAGGAGAGGATCAGCGCGTGATCTTCCGCAGCGCGAAAGGTCAGCTTTCCCGCGTACTGGAACTCGCTCTGCGTGGAGCTGTACGCCCCCGCGGCCACCGTCGTGCCGCCGGAGTGCACGACGCGCTCGACGTCGTGGGAGACGATCTGCGGCGCAAGCCCGGCGTGGAACCAGAGGCGGTCGCGGAGGATGGGGCCGCCCAGCTCGAATCCGCCGTCCACGTCGTAGCGCAAGGACTCGCGGCCGCGGATGGTGGCGCCCGTGGCGGGCAGGTCCTTGCGCGAGGCTTCCAGCGGCAGCACGTCCAGGAAGGCCGACCCGTGGAACTCGTTTCCGCCGGAGCGGGTGAGCACGTTGACGATGCCCCCGGCCGACCGGCCGTAGCGCGCCTGGTATCCCGCGTCGTCCACCGAGATCTCCTGGACGAAGTTCTGCAGCAGCCGGCTTCCTTGCCGGTTGAAGGCCGGGTCGGTGGTGTCCACGCCGTCGACCAGGATGCGCGACTCGAGCGACTGCGAGCCGCGCACCGAGAGGCCGAAGGGATCGAAGAGGACGCCCGGCACTGCCAGCGCCGCCTGCTCGATACTTCGCGTATCGCGGCCGTAGGGCAACAGCTCCATCTGTTCGCGCGAGACCACGCCCCCCGTCTGCGTCCCGGGAAGGGCGATCCGGGACGGAGGCGGCGGCAAGACGAAGAGCGCCGCCGCCGCTGCGCCGTCCGCGACGATGTCGAGGCGCACGCGCAGGGTGCGGTCGAGCTGCACCGTGAGGCCCTCGCGGGTGGAAGGCTGGTACCCGTCCCGCTGCACGCTCAGCGAATACGCGCCGGGAGCGAGCAGCACGAGCTGGAACTCGCCGCGCTCGTCGGTCTGCGCCGTCTGCTCGCCTTGCAGCGCCGGACTGCTGGCCGTCACCACGGCTCCGGCGACGCCGGCCTGGGTTGCGGAGTCCACCACGCTGCCGGAGATGGCTCCGGTGACCTGGCCGAACGCGGGAAGCGCCGCGGCCAGAAGCGCGCACAAAACGACACTTCTTCGAGGGAAAATCATCTCGGGCCGGGACGCGCGCATCTAGACCGCATCACCTTCTGCCCGTCAAGCTTCCGGCCGCCAACGATAGATCCTGGATGGGCCCGCGCGCGTTGGAACTTCCTGGCCCAGAGCGCGCCGCCTCGCGTTGACAGCAGGGGTCTGCGTGTGTAGGCTCCGCCGCCTTTTCGGTCCGGGGCAAGAGCTGCACGGAGGAAGTCACCCGCCATGGATTTCAGTCTACTGGGGATGTGGAAGTCGATGGGCCTGCCGGCCCGCCTGGTCGTCATCACGCTGGCGATCATGTCCATCTACTCTCTGAGCGTGATGGCCGAGCGCCTCTTCAGCTTCTCCCGCGCCAAGGATCAGAGCCGCAAGTACGCGGAAAAGCTCCGCGACCTGCTGCCGGGACATCAGATGGTGGAGGCGGCGCAGTACGCCAACACGCTCAAGTACGGACACATCCCCCGCGTGCTGGGCGCGGGCATCTCCGAGTACAACAAGGGCCGCGAGGCGCTGCGCAGCCAGGGCCCGCACGACGTCGGCAACTTCGACCTGGTCGAGGCCATCAACCGTTCGGTGGATCGCGCCACCCTGCGGGTCACCGCGGACCTGCGCCGCGGCCTCTCCGGCCTGGCCACCGTGGCCTCGTCCGCGCCCTTCGTCGGGCTGCTCGGCACCGTGCTCGGCATCATCACCGCCTTCCAGCTGATGGCGTCGTCCGGATCCGGCGGCCTCGCCTCCGTGTCGGCCGGTATCTCCGAGGCGCTGATCACCACCGCCTTCGGACTGCTGGTCGCCATCCCGGCGCTGATGATGTTCAACTACCTCACCAACCGCGTGGAGGAGATGAGCGTGGACATCGCCGACGCCTCCAACGAGCTGGTGGACTTCTTCCTCAAGGAAGGGCGGTTCGACGAGCCGCTCACCAATCCGGGCGGCAAGACCTCCGGCGCGCCGGCCCCCGGAGCAAAGGCCTAAGCCATGGGGATGGATGTCGGAGCGAAGGGCGGAGTCCGCTCGGACATCAACATCACGCCGCTGGTGGACGTGGTGCTGGTGCTGCTCATCATCTTCATGGTGGTGACGCCGATGCTCCAGCGCGGCAAGAGCGTGGAGCTGCCCAAGGCCAGGCACGCCGCGGTGCACGCGAACAAGGACGCGCCCGATCCGCTCTTCGTCAGCGTCACCAAGGAGGGCAAGGTCTTCATCGAGCAGGACAAGGTGTCCGCCTCCAAGGACGACGTGATCGCGGCCATGAAGGGCGCCGGCGAGGCGGGCAAGCGCGTCATGCTCAAGGCCGATGTCGACACCGATTACGGCATGGTGCGGCCGGTGCTGGACTGGGCGTCGAAGGCGAAGCTCAAGGGCGTCTCGCTCGCCGCGGAAGAGCTGAAGGGAGCGAAGTAAGCCATGGGCATGGACGTCGGGGCCAAGAAGGGCCCGCGCTCGGACATCAACATCACGCCGCTGGTGGACGTGGTGCTGGTGCTGCTCATCATCTTCATGGTGCTTACGCCCTTGATGGAGAAGGAGCTGGGCGTGCGCGTGCCGGAGGAGCTGCCGCCGGAGATGCTCAACGAGCCTCCTCCGCCCGACCTCACCCAGGTGATGCTCAAGGTGGACGAGGCCGGCATCTGGCACCTCAACAACGAGACGCTGACCGACACCACCGCGCAGGACCGGCTCAAAGCCTATTACAAGGTGGCGAAGAGCAAGGAAGCCACCCAGGGGCCGCCGGTCATCTTCTTCGACGCCGACGACAAGACGAAGTACGTGCGGGCGGTCAAGGCGCTCGACGCCATCCGCGATTCCTCCAGCGGATGGACCATCGGGATGATGACCGAGAGCATCAAGGCGGAGACGGCGCCCGCGCAGCCGGGCGGAGAGCAGCCCGGAGCGACGCCGGCACCGGCTCCTTCCGAACCACCGAAGTAGCATTTTGAGACGGACCGCGAGAAGTCCCTGGGATCTCGCGCTTTCGCGCTTCGTGGGATCGGGGGCGGGTGCGCGTCAGCGTGCGCGTCTTGAGGGCCCGGGTCTGGATCGGGACTTGCGCACTTCGCGAGCTCTCGACCCCAGCAGCTGCCGGAAGCACACGGCGGGGGGTGCGTATCTCCCCTCCCTGCAAAAGTGTAGTCTTTCGTCGGATGCCGCCTCTCCTGGACATCTCGGGGTTGAGCCTGCGCTTCGGTGGGGTGAACGCCCTGCAGGACGTCAGCTTCGCGGTGGACGAGGGCGCCCTCAACGCCATCATCGGCCCGAACGGCGCCGGCAAGACCAGCCTGCTCAACTGCATCAGCGGCGTGTATCACCCGCAGCAGGGCCGCATCGTCTTCGCCGGCCAGGACGTGACCCGCATGGGTCCCGCGACGCGGACGCGGCTTGGCATCGCCCGCACCTTCCAGAACATCGCGCTCTTCCGCGGGATGACGGTGCTCGACAACTTGCTGATCGGCCGGCACGTGCACCAGAAGACCGGCACCCTGGCAGGCGGGCTTTACTACGGCAGGGGCCGGCGCGAGGAGATTCGCGAGCGCGAGCGCGTCGAGGAGATCATCGACTTCCTCGAGATCCAGCCCTGGCGCAAGCAGGTGGTGCACACGCTCGCCTACGGCCTGCAGAAGCGCGTGGAACTGGGCCGCGCGCTGGCTCTGCAGCCGCGGCTCCTGCTCCTCGACGAGCCCATGGCGGGCATGAACGCCGAGGAGAAGGAGGACATGGCGCGCTACATCCTCGACATCAACGAGGATCGAGGCACCACCGTCCTGATGATCGAGCACGACATGGGCGTGGTGATGGACCTTTCGCACCGGGTGGTGGTGCTCAACTTCGGCCAGAAGATCGCCGAGGGCCCGCCCGAAGAGGTCCAGGGCAATGCCGAGGTCCAGGCCGCCTACCTGGGCGGGCAGGCCGCATGAGCGACGCGGGGGGCCAGAGGCCAGCCGCCGCCCCCGCGCAGATGGCCGGCGACACCTTTCCCAAGCTGCTGCTCGCCAACGCCGAGCGGCTGGGAGATCAGGCGGCGCTGCGGGAGAAGGATCTGGGCATCTGGCGCGAGACCAGCTGGGCCCGCTATCGCGACCGCGTGCGCGACTTCTCCCTCGGCCTCGGCTCGCTGGGCCTCGCCCGCGGCGGCACCGTGGCCATCGTCGGGGACAACCGGCCGGAATGGATCATCGCGGAGCTCGCCGCACAGGCCCGGGGGGCGGCCTCGGTAGGCATCTACCAGGATTCCAACCTCACCGAGGTGGCCTTCGTCATCGATCACTGCGACGCGAAGTTCGTGGTGGCCGAGGATCAGGAACAGGTCGACAAGATCCTCGGCATGATCGAGCAGCTGCCCAAGGTCGCGTACGTGATCTATGCCGACCCTCGCGGGCTGCGCCGCTACGACCATCCGATGCTGGTCTCCTTCGAGGAGGTGGAGAAGCGAGGCCGCGAGCTGCACGCCCGGGAGCCTTCCCTCTTCGTGCGCGAGATCGCGCTGGGCCGGGGAAGCGACCTGGCGATGATCTGCTACACCTCGGGCACCACCGGCGCGCCCAAGGGCGCCATGCTCACCTTCCAGAATCTGCTCACCATGGCGATGAGCCTGCACCAGGTCGATCCGCGCTTGCCGGGCGACGAGTTCGTCTCCTTCCTGCCGCTGGCCTGGATCGGCGAGCAGATGATGTCGGTGGCCACCGCGCTGTCCATCGGCTTCACCATCAACTTCCCCGAGGAGCCGGAGACCGCGCTGCACGACATCCGCGAGATCGGGCCCAACGTGATGTTCGCGCCGCCGCGCATCTGGGAGGGCTTCAACTCCACGGTGCAGGTGAAGATCATGGACACCACCCCGCTCAAGCGTTTCCTCTTCGAGCGGCTGCTGCCCATCGGGCACAAGCTGGCAGATCTGCGGCTGCAGCAGAAGCAGATCCCACTGCACTGGCGCTTCCTCTGGTTCTGCGCGGACTGGCTGCTCTTCCGCGCGCTCAAGGATCGGCTCGGCCTCTCCAACCTGCGCAGCGGCACCACCGGCGGCGCGGCGCTGGGCCCCGACGTGTTCCGCTTCTTCCACGCCATGGGGGTGCGGCTCAAGCAGATCTACGGGCAGACGGAGATCAGCGGCATCTCCTGCATCCACCGCGACGACCGCATCAAGTTCCACACCGTGGGCGAGCCCATCCCCGGGACCGAGGTACGGATCAGCGAGCGGGGCGAGATCCTCTCGCGCAGCGCGGCGGTGTTCCTCGGCTACTACAAGAACGACGAGGCCACCCGCGCCACGCTCACGCCCGACGGCTGGCTGCACTCCGGCGACGCCGGCTACCTGGAGGACGGGCAGCTGGTGGTGATCGACCGGCTCAAGGACGTGCTTCGGCTCGCCGACGGCACGCAGTTCTCCCCGCAATACATCGAGAACCGGCTCAAGTTCTCGCCCTACGTGAAGGAAGCGGTGGTCCTCGGCCAGGACAAGCCCTACCTGACCGCGCTGGTTTGCATCGACCAGGGCATCGTGGGGAAGTGGGCCGAGAGGGAGAAGATCCAGTACACCACCTACACCGATCTCTCGGCCAAGCCGCGCGTCTACGACCTGCTGCAGGAGGAGATCGACAAGGTCAACCAGACGCTGCCGGCGGCGGCGAAGATCCGCAAGTTCGTGCTGCTCTACAAGGAGCTCGACGCGGACGACGAGGAGCTGACCCGCACGCGCAAGGTGCGCCGCTCCTTCGTCGAGGAGCGCTACGCGGGCATCATCTCCGCGCTCTACGGCGACGAGCGCAAGATCGCGGTGGACACCACCATCCGCTTCCAGGACGGCAAGACGGCCCGCATCCAGGCCAGCCTCGCCGTCCGCGAGCTCGGAGCGGCGTGATGGAGTTCTTCCTCCAGCTCACCATCAACGGCGTGGTGGTGGGCAGCATCTACTCGCTGGTCGCGCTGGGGTTCGTCATCATCTACAAGTCGAGCGGCATCCTCAACTTCGCCCAGGGCGAATTCCTCCTCTTCGGCGCCTACGTCTTCCTGGCCATCGTGGTGTACGCCAACGTGCCGATGATCCCGGCGGTGCTGCTCACCTTTGCCTTCGCCACGCTGCTGGGCCTCTTGCTGGAGCGGGCGGTGCTGCGGCCGCTGATCGGCGAGCCGATCATCAGCGTGATCATGGTGACGCTGGGGCTCTCCAGCGTGCTCCGCGCCATCGTGCAGGCCGTCTGGGGCACCGACACGCGGCCCATGCCCGCGGTCTTCTCGCTGGAACCCATCCAGCTGGGCCCGCTCCCGGTGGCGCGCGGATATCTCTACAGCGCCGCGTCGGTAGCGGTGCTGCTGGTCCTGCTGACGCTCTTCTTCAAGTACGCCCGGCCGGGCATCGCCATGCGCGCCACCGCTGCCTCGCAGCAAGTCGCGCTCTCGATGGGCATCTCGGTCCGCCGCATCTTCGCCCTCTCCTGGAGCATCGCCGCCGTGGTCAGCGCGGCGGGCGGCGTGCTGCTCGGGACCATGCGCGGCGGCGTGGACGGATCGCTGGCGGTGCTCGGCCTCAAGGTCTTGCCGGTGGTGATCGTGGGCGGCCTCGACAGCGTGGGCGGCGCCATCCTGGGCGGCCTGCTGGTCGGCGTGCTGGAAAACCTGGCCGGCGGCTACCTGGACCCCGTCTTCGGCGGAGGCGTGAAGGAGGTGGCGCCGTTCGTGGCGCTGGTCCTGATCCTGATGGTGCGGCCCTACGGGCTCTTCGGCAAAGTGCGGATCGAGCGGGTCTGACGACATGCTCTGCGGCGAATTCCACACCACCTATGCCGGCGACATGGCCATCTTCGAGACGCGCCGTGGCCGTCGCGCGCTGGTCGTCTTCGTGGTGGCGCTCTTCGCCTTCCCGCTGGTCGCCACCTCCTACTGGCTGGACGTGGCGAACCGCGCCGCCATCGCGGTCATCGCCGCCATGGGGCTCAACATCCTCACCGGCTACACCGGCCAGATCTCGCTCGGCAACGCCGCCTTCCTGGCGGTGGGCGCGTACACCACCGCCTTCCTCGGCAGCCATGGCGCTCCCTTCGTGGTGGCGTGTCCTGCCTCCGGCATCGTGGCCGCGCTGGCCGGCATGGTCTTCGGCATTCCCTCGCTGCGCCTGAAGGGCCTCTACCTGGCCATGGCCACCCTGGCCGCGCACTTCATCGTCGAGTTCACCATCACGCACTGGGAGGTGGTGACCGGCGGCGTGTCCGGCAGCAGCGTGCCTTCGCCGCGGCTGTTCGGCTACGACTTCGCCGACGACCGGCGCCTGTTCTTCCTCATCGTGCCCGCCTGCATCGCCCACCTCTGGTTCGCCAAGAACCTCTTCCGCACCCGGGTGGGCAAGGCCTTCGTGGCCATCCGCGACCAGGACATCAGCGCCGAGGTGATGGGCGTGACGGTCTTCCGCCACAAGCTCCTCTCCTTCGCGGTGAGCAGCTTCTACATCGGCGTGGCCGGCTCGCTGCTCGCCTACCAGGCCCGCATCATCAGCCCGGAGAGCTTCCCGCTGGCGCTCGCCATCGACTACCTGGGGATGATCATCATCGGCGGCCTGGGCAGTGTGCTCGGCTCCGTGCTGGGCGCGGTCTTCCTCACGCTCCTGCCGGAAGTGCTGCGGCTGCTCACCGGCGCGCTCTCCTCCGGCTTTCCCCAATTGGTGCAGCTCTTCTCTCCGCTCAAGCTCGGCGTCTTCGGCCTCACCATCGTGCTCTTCCTCGTCTTCGAGCCCGAAGGGCTGGCCGATCTCTGGCGGCGCATCCGCAACTGGTTCCGTCTCTATCCGTTCTCATATTAGGGGAGGACAACATGAAGCTGATTCGTGCGGCGCTGTGGACCCTCTGCGTGGCTGCGTCGGCGCAGGCGCAGGAGATCAAGGTTGGCGGCATCTTCGACCTCACCGGCATCACCTCCGACGTGGGCAAGCCCTACGCCCAGGGCGTCCGCGACGGAGTGGCCTGGACCAACGAGAACGGCGGGATCAACGGCAAGAAGATCCGGCTCATCGACGTGGACTACGGCTACAAGATTCCCGAGGCGGTGGCGGCCTACAAGCGCATGACCTCGGACGACAAGGTGATCATGATCAACGGCTGGGGGACCGGCGACACCGAGGGCCTCAAGGCGCAGGTCAACCAGGACAAGATCCCCTACGTCTCCGCTTCGTTCTCCGCCCACCTCACCGACCCGTCGAAGACGCCCTACAACTTCTTCGTCGGCCCCAGCTACTCCGACGGCCTGCGAGCCTGGCTGCGCTGGGTGAAGGAGGACTGGACGGACAAGTCGCGCAATCCAAAAGTAGCCTTCTTCTACGGGGACAACGCGTACGGCAAGTCGCCCATCGAGGCGGGGCGGCGCTACTGCAAGGACGAAGGCATCGACCTGGTGGACGAGGAGATCGTCCCCGGCGCGTTCCAGGACGCCACCAGCCAGTTGCTCAACATGAAGCAGAAGGGCGCCGACTACGCGTACATCAACGTCACCACCACAGGCGTCTCGACCATCCTGCGCGACGCGCGCAAGCTCGGCCTCGCCACCAAGTTCGGCTCCAACCCCTATGGGTTCGGCGAGACGCTGCCGCAGATCGCCAAGGAGGCGGCGGAAGGCGTCACCGGCCTGATGGTCGACGTCCCCTTCGGCCAGAACGTCCCCGGCATGAAGCGGCTGGAGGACTTCCACCACAAGAACCACCCCGGCGACAGCCACGACACCTTCTACGTGCGCGGCTGGACCTACGTGATGGTGTGGAGCGAGGCGCTCAAGCGGGCCGACAAGGCCGGCCAACTCACCGGCGAGGGCGTCAAGGCGGCGATGGAGACGCTCAAGGACTTCGACCTGGGCGGCCTCACCAACCCGGTCTCCTACTCCAGTAGCGACCACCGGCCCACCACCAAGGTGAACATCTACCAGATCAAGAAGGGCAAGCTGGCGCCGGCCAAGACGTACGAGCTGGAGCGCAAGCCGGAGTGGCTGGGGCTGTAGGGACCGCGCATGCTCCGGCTGGCCAACGTCGAGGTCGTCTACGACGACGTGATCCTGGTGCTGAAGGGGCTTTCCCTTCACGTGCCGCAGGGAAAGATCGTCGCCCTGCTGGGGAGCAACGGCGCGGGAAAGAGCACCACGCTCAAGGCCATCTCCGGCCTCTTGCGCGCCGAGGATGGCCAGGTGACCGACGGCGCCATCGAGCTCGACGGCCAGCGCATCGACGAGCTTCCGCCGGAGCAGATCGTCCGCCGGGGAATCTTCCAGGTGATGGAAGGGCGCCGCGTGTTCGAGGACCTGACCGTGGACGAGAACCTCACCATGGGCGGGTACACGCGGCGCGACTTCGCGGCGCTGCGACGCGACCGGGACCTCTGCTTCGATTACTTTCCCAGGCTCAGGGAGCGCCGCAAGCAGATCGCCGGCTATCTCTCCGGCGGCGAGCAGCAGATGCTGGCCATCAGCCGCGCGCTGATGGCCAGGCCGCGGCTGATCCTCCTCGACGAGCCCTCGCTGGGGCTGGCGCCTTTGTTGGTAGGGGAGATCTTCCGCATCATCCAGAAGATCAACCAGGAGGAGAAGACCACCATGCTCCTGGTCGAGCAGAACGCCAACGTGGCGCTCTCCATCGCGCATTACGGGTACATCATGGAGAGCGGCCGCATCGTGCTGGACGGCGACACGGCCAGGCTGACCAGCAACGAGGACGTGCGCGAGTTCTACATGGGCGGCGAGAAGAAGAGCTACAAGGCGGTCAAGTCGTACCGGCGCCGCAAGAGGTGGCTGTCATGAGGGCCGGCAGCATCCTGGATCCAGCGCTGGAGCAGGCGAGCGAGACGCAGCGCGCCCAGCGCCAGCGTCAGCGCCTGATGGAGACGGTGGCGCACGCGCGCGCGCACTCGCCCTGGTTCCGGCGCACGCTGCCGGCGCAGGTCGATCGGCTGGAGCAGATCCCCATCACCCGCAAGGACGATCTGCCGGCGCTGCAGGAAAAGGAGCTTCCCTTCGGCGGCCTCCTCGGGGTCGAGGTCGGCCGGCTGCAGCGGATCTTCGCCTCTCCGGGCCCCATCTTCGATCCGCAGGGCGCGGGCGAGGACTTCTGGCGCTTTCGCATGGCCTTCGCCGCGGCGGGCTTCCGCAAAGGCGACGTGGTGATCAACTCGGGTTCCTATCACCTGACCCCGCTGGGGTTCATGCTCGACAACGCCGCCCGCAGCCTGGGCTGTGTGGTGATCCCCGCCGGCGTGGGACAGACCGATCTGCAAGTGCGGGTGGCGGCGGGAACTCGCGCCACCGGCTACCTGGGGACGCCCAGCTTCCTCTACACGCTGCTCAAGCGCGGGCGCGAGTTGGGAACGCCGCTCTCCATCGAAGTGGCCTTCGTGACTGCGGAGATGCTGCCGGAGTCGCTGCGCGCCGAGTTGGAGCGAGACTTCGGCGTCCGCGTCCTGCAGGGGTACGGCACGGCCGACCTGGGGCTGCTCGCGTACGAGTGCACCGAGAAGCAGGGCATGCACCTGCACCCCGACTGCATCGTCGAAGTGCTCGATCTGGAGACGGGAGCGATGGCGGCGCCCGGACAGCCCGGACAGATCGTCTGCACCATCTTCGAGGAGGCCTATCCGCTCCTGCGCTTCGCCACCGGCGACATCGGCGCCATGTCACCCTCGCTCCCCTGCGCCTGCGGCCGCACGGCCCCGAAGCTCGCCGGCCTCCTCGGGCGCGTCGGAGACGCGGTGAAGGTGAAGGGAATGTTCATCCGCGGCGGCGAGATCGAGAAAGCGCTCAAGGCGTTCCCCGGCATCGGCCGCTTCCAGGCCATCGTCACCCGCGACCAACACCAGGACCACCTCGAGTACGTGCTGGAGTTGCTGCCCGGAGCGGCCGTCGACGTGGCGCTGGTGGCGGACGCGCTGCGCGAGGCGGTCAAGGTTCGCGGCGAGGTGCGCGCAGGTCCCGTCCCCGAGAACGCAAAGCGCATCGACGACCGGCGCGTCTGGAAATGACCGCCCTCGCCTTCGACGACGCGGGCAGCGGGCCGGGGGTCCTCCTCCTCCACGGATTCCCCACCACGCGCCGGCTGTGGAAGGACGTGGCGCCGCGGCTCCTGGAAGCCGGCCTGCGTGTCGTCGCACCGGATCTGATCGGGTATGGCGACTCGCCGGACCTTCCCGATTGCGGCATGGCGGCGCAGGTGCCGTCGCTGCTGGAGCTGCTCGATCACCTGGGCCTCCAGCAGGTCTTCGTCGCGGCCCACGACGTCGGCACCGCCGCGGCCCAGCTCCTCGCTGTCGCAGCGCCGCGGCGCGTGCGCAAGCTGGTGCTGATGGACGGCGTGTACGAGACGGAGTGGGCGATGGGGGCGATCGAGAGCATCCGTTCCTGGGACCCGACGCAGGCAGCCCGTCTCCAGCCCGTGCTGGCGCGGCGCCTGCGATCCATCCGGGATCTCCTGTCCGCCTACGCCGGCGAGAAGGGCGGGCGGCGGCTCATCCACGCGGCCCGCTGCCTGGATCCGCGCGAGACCTTTGGGATCACCGCCAGGTTGCGCGCCGCGGCCGTCCCGGTGCGGCTGATCTGGGGAACCGAGGACGACTTCCTGCCTGCCGCCACGGTGGCAGAGCCGCTCGCGCGCGAGCTGGGGGCGGAGCTGCGGCTGCTTCCCGGGGGGCACTTCGTGCCGCTCGACAATCCCGAGGCCGTGGCGCGCGAGCTGATCGCCTACGCGTGATGCCCGCGACCGCGGCCGCCGCGCCGGCGGCGGCGCTTGCGGGGTCCGGCGGCGCGGCCAGTGCGGTCGTCCTCGCGCGGCACCTGCGAGAAGTCCTGCGCGCCAAAGGTCTGCTGCCATTTGGCCAGCTGCTCGTGGCCCTGACCGGTGGCAGCAACAGACAGCTCGAACACCGCCAGCGCCTCGGGGAAGTAGCTCTGCCGCGCGAAGGCCTGCGGCGAGGACCTGCGCCGCCGCCGCTCGCCGCTCAGGATGGGCTGCGCCAGGAGCACCATGCGCGCGCGCTCGGCGATGCGCCGGGGCAGCCGGGCCGTGCGCACCATCTCGGCGAGGACGATCTCCGGCGCCACCACGTCCTGTGGCAGGCTCCAGGGCTGCACGTCGCCGCCCACCGAGAAGCTGGGGACGCCGCCCAGCCGCTCGTCGTGCAGCTCGGTCTCCTCCACCAGCGCGCCCTCGGGCAGCGGCGCCTGGGCGGGATCGTCCGGCGCGGCCTCCTCCTCGTCCTCCGATTCCGACGACTCCTCCAGCGCGGCCAGCTCGCGGTCCAGCTCGTCGTCCTCCGCGGGCGCCGCCTCCTGCTTCTGCTGCGACACCTTGGGGATGGGACCGCGCAGCGCGGGATCGCGCGGCAGCGGCGCCAGCAGCGTGGCCAGCAGCACGGCGTCGGAAGGGATCTCGCCCACCCGCACGTGCGCGTCCAGCGCGGTGAGCGCGCGCAGGTGGCGCTCGGCCTCCTCGGGTCCGCGGCTCTCGAGATACGCCGCCACCGGCGGCAGCAGGATCTTCAGCGCGCCCACCTCACGGAGCAGCTCGAAGCATCGGCGCGACGCCCCGGAGCGGACCAGCTTGAGCACCTCTTCCAGCACCCGCGGTGGCGCGCAGCGCGGAATCTCGTGCACGTGCGCCCGCATCGCCCGCAGCGTCTCCCCTTCCAGATCGAAGGCGCACTTGGCCGCGAAGCGGATGGCGCGCAGGATCCGGACCGGATCCTCGCGCATGCGCACGTCCGGGTTGCCGATGGTGCGCACCAGGCGGGCGCGGAGGTCGTCCCGTCCGCCGACGTAGTCGATCACCCGGCCTTCGGTGACGTCGTAGAAGAGCCCGTTGATGGTGAAGTCGCGGCGACGGGCGTCCTCCTCGGCGTTGCCGAAGACGTTGTCGTGCCGGATGAGCAGATCGGTGGGCAGGTCCTGGAGCTCGTCCAGCGGGTTGGCCCGGAAGGTGGAGACCTCGATGATCTTGCCGGTGTAGAAGACGTGCGCGAGGCGGAAGCGGCGCCCGATCAGCCGGGAGTTGCGGAACGTCTCCTTGACTTGATGCGGATGCGCGCTGGTGGCGACGTCGAAATCCTTGGGGCGGATGCCGAGCAGGAGGTCGCGCACGCATCCGCCCACCAGGTAGGCCTGATGGTCGGCGCGGCGCAGGCGGCGCACCACCTTGACTGCGTCGGGGTCGAGCAGCTTCTCCGCGATCTCGGGCGGCGCCGAGGCGCTCGGTTCTTCTCTGTGCGCTTCTGTCGACAATCTGGCCCGCTACGTAGACTGAACCGGCCGTAGCGTCAATGTGAAGCGGCGGTTGGCCGACCGCTAGCTCTCAAAGCTGGGGCTATCCCGGAGGCCAGCTCATGCGCCGGCCCCCCATGACGTGGACGTGGATGTGGAACACCAGTTGGTTGGCGTCCGCGCCGGTATTGACCACCGCCCGCCAGCCCGACTTGTCGAGTCCCTGCTCCTTGGCGACCTGGCGAGCGAGCGCGAATACCGGCGCCATCACCTTGCCGTCGCCCACCTCGTCGAGCGAGCGCACGTGCTGCCTGGGAATGACCAGGATATGGGTCGGCGCCGCCGGGTTGATGTCGGGAAAGGCGATGGCGCCCTCGTTCTCGCCCACCTTCTTCGCCGGGATCTGCCCCGCCACGATCTTGCAGAAGATGCAGTCTTCCATCGCGCACCTCAGAAGAGCTTCTTCGAATCCAGGAGCAGCGTCACCGGGCCCTCGTTGACGATGCGGACCTGCATGGTGGCCCGGAACACGCCCTCGCCCACCTGCACGCCCCTGCCGCGCACAATCTCGCAGAACTTCGCGTAGAGCGGCTGGGCCAGCTCCGGCCGCGCCGCGTCGATGAACCCCGGCCGCGTCCCCTTGCGAGCGTCGCCAAAGAGCGTGAACTGCGAAATGGCCAGCACCCCGCCGCCCACGTCCAGCACCGACCGGTTCATCTTTCCCTGCTCGTCCTCGAAGATGCGCAGATCGCAGACCTTGTCCGCCATCCACTTCGCATCTTCCTCGGAGTCGTTGACCCCGACCCCGAGCAGGACACAAAGCCCGCACCCCACGGCTCCGGTGACTCTTCCCTCGACAGTCACGGACGCCTCGGAGACCCGCTGCACCACCGCACGCACGCCGCACCCCATACCAAACCTTGGCGTGCTTGGCGTGCTTGGCGGTTGATCTGAAGTACTTCAGTGCGTCGCACCCGACGGCGCGCTCTGTTCCCGCGGGTCCAGCGTCTCCAGCAGCGTGGCCATGTCGTCCGCGTGCTCCTCCTCCTGCTGCAGCACGTCCTCCATCAGCCGCCGCGAGGTGGGGTCGTTCTCGCCGAAGAACCGGATCAGCTCGAGATACGATTCGATGGCGATCCGCTCGGCGATCAAGTCCTCCTTGATCATGTCCACCAGCGAATTGCCCTCCGCGTACTGGGCATGGCTGCGAGTGAGCAGGCCTTCGGGGTTGAAGTCCGGCGCGCCGCCCAGCTGTCGGATGCGTTCGGCGATGCGGTCGGCGTGCTGCTGCTCCTGGTTCGCGTGCTCCATGAACTCGTCGGCGATGGCCTGGTAGTGGATGCCCGCCGCCATGTAGTGATGCCGGCGGTAGCGCAGCGTGCAGACGATCTCGGTGGCGAGCGCCTCATTGAGCAGGCGGATGGCGGTGTCCACGTCGCCGCGGTAGGCCGGCGTCACCGCGCCGTTCATCACGTGCTCGCGCGCGCGGCGCTGGATCTCCTGCATGTCCATCACGAACGGCATCGTCTTGTCGGCCATGGGGAACCCCGCTCCGCTCCCGAGAGAGCATCGGCCGCAAAACTAGCCACGCGGTTGACCCGCGGCAGCGTCCGTGACAGAGGGAGCGCCCCATGCTCTCCACCGGATTCCTCGAGCTGGCGCGCCAGCTGATCGGCGCCAACACCGTCTCGACGCAGGGGACCCGCCAGGCGGCTGATCTCCTGGCCGGACTGTGGGAGCACGCCGGTCTGCAAGTGCGGCGCCAGGTGGTCGAGGGCATCCACGTCAACCTGCTCGGAGGACCGGGCGGAGAGGCGGCCGGTCCCGGCGGCGTACTGCTCGTGACCCACCTCGACACGGTGCCGCCCGGTCCGCTGGAGAAGTGGCGCACCGATCCCTGGACGCTCACCGTCCAGGAAGGCTGGCTGCATGGCCTGGGAGTGGCCGACGTGAAGCTCGACGCCCTCTGCAAGGCGGAGGCGGTGCGCCGGCTGCAGGGTCGGAAGGCCCTGAGGCCCTACTGGCTGCTCGGCACCTTCGGCGAAGAAGTGGGCCTGCGCGGCGCGCGGCACTTCGCCGGGAGCGAGCTGTTCCGCCAGGTCGCTCCGGCGCAGGTGCTGTGCGGCGAGCCCAGCGAGCTCGCCATCATCTCCGCCCACAAGGGCTACGCGGTTACGCGTTGCACCATCCGCGACCGGAAGGCGCGCCTCGTGGACGCGGGGGGACCCGGCGTCGAGGAGCTGCAGTTCGCCGGCAAGGCGGCGCACAGCTCCACGCCGCACCTCGGAAAGAACGCCATCCTCGAGGCCCTGGCCTGGGTGAAGTCCTCGGGGTCGCCGGTGCTGGCCGCGCGCGGCGGCTCGGGCACCAACGTCGTCCCCGCGAGCTGCACGCTGGAAGTACCAGCGCCGCGGGAGAAGGGCGCGCCGCAGCCCGCGGCCACGAAGTTCCTGCCGCCGCGCGAAGCGCAACCCAACCTCTGGCGCGCGCTGGCCACCGCCTCTGCGCTGGAGGAGCTCTGGCAGCGCACGCTGCCACAGGGCTCCGACCCCCGCTTCGACCCTCCGGGCGCCGTGGGCGGCCTCAACGTGCTCGAGGCAGTAGAGAGGGGGATCTCCATCCAGCTCGATGCGCGCCTCTTGCCGGACCACGATCCTGACGCCCTGATCGCCTCGTTCTCGCGCGCGGCGCAGGACTGGGTCCGGCAACTCGGCGAAGGCGAGCTGGAGATCACGGTCGGAATCGAGCGCAACGCGGGGGGCATGTCGCTCGCCTCGGACGCGCCCCTGATCAGGTCCGTCCAGAAGATCGTCTCCGCCCACGGGCTCGATCCAACGCCGCGCGCCAAGCCCACCAGCACCGAGGCCGGCGTCTTCGCTCGCGCGGGCTGCGAGGCCATCGTCATCGGCCCGGGGACGAGCACCGGCAACGCGCACACGCCCAACGAGCGCATCGAGATGGCGCAACTGGAGAAGGCGTGCGATCTCTACGAGTCCCTGCTTGTGGAGCTCTGCGCGTGTACGTGATCCGCGACGTCCAGAGGAGCGACTTGCCCGGCCTGCGCAAGCTCGCTTCCGTGCTCGATACCGTCAACCTGCCCGACGACGAGAAGCAGCTCTCCTCCATCCTGGAAAAATCGGCCCGCTCCTTCGGCGGCCGCATCCGCGATCCCTTCGAGCGCGAGTACCTGTTCGTGATGGAAGACATGCGCAGCGGCAAGATCGCGGGGTCCTCGCTGATCATCGCCCAGCACGGCACCCGCGACGCGCCGCACATCTTCTTCGACGTCTACGAGAAGGAGCACTACTCCCACAGCGTGGACAAGCACTTCCGCCACCGGGTGCTCTCCATCGGCTACAACTTCGACGGCCCCACCGAGATCGGCGGGCTGGTGGTGGACCCGCAGTTCCGGGGACAGGGCAAGCCGGGAAAGCAGCTCAGCTACGTGCGCTTCCTCTATGTGGCCATGCACCGCCCGCGCTTCCGCGACCGCATCCTGGTGGAGCTTCTGCCGCGGAAGGAAGAGGACGGCCGCAGTCCGCTGTGGGAGGCGCTGGGGCGCAAGTTCACCGGGCTGAGCTACCAGGAGGCGGACCGGCTCTCGCGCCAGAACAAGGAGTTCATCCAGCAGCTCTTTCCGCCGGGGGAGATCTACGCCACCATCTTCTCGCAGAAGATCCAGGACGCCATCGGCGAGGTGGGTCCGGAGAGCGGGGGCGCCAAGAGCATGCTGGCGAAGATCGGCTTCCGCTACGACGAGCGCATCGATCCTTTCGACGGCGGCCCCCACCATTCGGCCCCCACCGAGCTGATCGAGCCCATCCGCCGCTTCCGCCGTGCCCGGCTCGCCGCCGAGCGGCTGCCCGAAGGGACGGAGCCTGCCCCCGGAGAGGTGGAGGACCGCCTCGTCGCCGTCGAGCGCACGCAGGGCCGCAACCGGTTCCGCGCCGTCCGCGCCCTCTGCGCCTTCCGCGACGCGGCAGCGCAGCTCCCGGAGGAGGCTGTGGAGGCGCTGGACGCCCGCGACGGAGACCGGCTGCACACCATCCCCTTCGAGTAGCCGGCATGTTACACATCCGCCCCTCCGATGGACCTCATCGCGGGCAGCTTCTCCGAGCCGGACAGGCCGGACGGGATCATCGACGATCGCTCGCCCGCCGATCTTTCCCTGTCCCTGGGACGTCATGCCTGGGCCGTGTCGCAGGTGGACCGGGCCGTGCAGGCGGCACGGGAGGCGCAGCCCGCCTTCGCGGCGCGCCCGCAGGCGGAGCGCGCACAGCTCGTCCGCGACGCCGGCGCGGTGCTCAAGCGGCGCGAGGAGGAACTGGCCCGCGCCATCGCGCTCGACGTGGGCAAACCGCTCTGGGAGGCGCGCACCGAGGCGCAGGCCTGCAGCGCCAAGGCGGCCATCACCGCGGACGAGGGGCTGCGGCTGGTCTCGACGTTCGCGGCGCCGGGGCAGCCCGGCGCGGAGTGCCGCTTCCGGCCGCTCGGCGTGCTGGCAGTGCTGGGGCCCTTCAACTTCCCCGTGCACCTGCCCAACGGCCACATCCTGCCCGCTCTGGCCTGCGGCAATTCGGTGGTCTTCAAGCCCAGCGAGGTGGCCCCTCACGCCGCCGAGGTCTACGCGCGGTGCCTGGAGGAGGCGGGTGTTCCTCGCGGCGTCTTCAATCTCGTCCAGGGCGGGCCCCCGGTGGGAGCGGCGCTCTCCGCCCATGCGGACCTCGACGGCGTGCTCTTCACCGGAAGCTGGGCGGTAGGCCAGGCCATCGAGAAGGCCAACCACGGCCGCGCGCGGATGCTGGCGCTGGAGATGGGCGGCAAGAACGCCGCCATCGTGCTGCCCGACGCGGACTTCGACAAGGCTGTGTACGACGTCCTCTTCTCCGCCTTCGTCTCCGCGGGCCAGCGCTGCACGGCGGCCTCCCGCGCCATCGTGGTGGGCGACGCGCGCAGGTTCGGCCGGCGCATCGCGCAGCTCGCCGCGCAGCTGTCCATCGGCCATCCCCTGCACGACGGCGTCTTCATGGGCCCGCTCGCCTCGCCGCAAGCGCTGGAGAAGTTCCTTGCCGGCGTGAAGGCAAGCGATGCGGAGACGCTGCTCGAGGCGCGACGCCTGAAGCCGCGCGGCCTGGACGGCTGCTACGTCTCGCCCTCGGTCCATTATGTTGCGCGAAGGACCGGCAGCGCCTACGAGCGCGAGGAGCTGTTCGGCCCCGACCTGGCGGTCTACCCCGCCCAATCGGAGGAGGAGGCGCTGCGCATCGCCAACGCCACCGACTATGGACTTGCCGCCAGCGTGCATTCCCGGAGTCAGGAGAGCTTCGACCGCTGCCAGGCCGCGCTCGAGTGCGGCGTGGTCAACTGGAACGCCCCGACGGTGGGAGCCAGCGGCCGGCTGCCCTTCGGCGGCCTCAAGCGCAGCGGCAACCACCGGCCCGCCGCGCTCTGGAGCACGCTCTACTGCGCCGCGCCGGTAGCGGTGATGCGCGGAGAAGCGGCGCTGGATCGCGGCAAGCTCGCGCCCGGCGTCGGGTGGGTCGACGAATGAGCAGCCCGCTGCGCGTGGTGATCGGCACCGCCGGCCACGTCGACCACGGCAAGACCGCGCTGGTGAAGGCGCTCACCGGCATCGACACCGACCGGCTGCCCGAGGAGAAGCGGCGCGGCATCACGCTGGAGGCCGGCTACGCGCACCTGGATCTGCCCGGCATCGGCATCGCCGGCGTGGTGGACGTCCCCGGCCACGAGCGCTTCCTGCGCGCAATGGTCGCAGCTGCCGGCGGCATCGACGTGGCCGTGCTCTGCGTCGCGGCGGACGAAGGCCCCATGCCGCAGACGGCGGAGCACCTGGACGTGCTCCGGCTGCTCGGCGTGCAGGCCGGCGTGATCGCCATGACCAAGGCCGACCTCTTGCCGGAGCTGGGGCCCGACCACCGCGAGCTGCTCGCGCTGGAGCTGCGCGAGCTGGTGCAGGGCACGTTCCTGGAAGAGGCGGAGATCGTCGAGGTGTCCGCCCGCACCGGCAAGGGCCTTCCCGACCTGATCCGGGCGGTGGCTGCCGCGGTGAAGGCGCGGCAGGAGGCCCCGCGTCCCGAGCAGGCGCCGCTCTTCCTGCCGCTGGACCGCTCCTTCGCGGTGAAGGGATTCGGGACGGTGGTGACGGGGACGCTCTTCTCCGGCTCGCTCTCCCCGGGCGACGAGGCCGACATCGCCGGCGCGGGCGCCAAGGTGCCCGGTGTGCGGGTGCGCGGCGTGCAGGTGCACGGCGCGGCGGTGGACAAGGCCCGCGCCGGCCAGCGAACCGCGGCGAACCTGGCCGGAGTCGAGGTGAAGCAGGCGCCCCGCGGCGCCGCGCTGGTGCAGGCGGGGACGCTCGGCTCCATCGGCGCCGCCCAGGTGCTGGACGTCGAGCTGGAGCTCTTGCCCTGGGCGTCGCGGCCGCTCCGCGATCGGGCGCGGCTCCTGGCGCACATCGGGACTGCGCAGGTCCCCTGCGTGGTGTCGCTGATCGATCGGGCGGAGCTCGCGCCCGGTGAGCGCGCCCTCGGGCAGCTGCGGTTGTCGCAGCCCGCCGCCGCCATCGCCGGGCTGCGCTTCCTGCTCCGCGGCGCGCTTCCGAAGACCCGGGAGGACGGCGCGGCTACGCGGCTGACCCGCGCCGCGCGCGCGCACGCCTCCACGCTGGGAGGCGGCCGCATCCTGGCGGTGGGTTCGCGCAAGCGGCGCCGCCGCGAGCCCGACGTCCGCGCATTGCAGGCGCTGGCCGGGGAAGATCCGCTGGCGCAGGCCGAGCAGCTCTTGCTCGAAGGCGGCTATCCCGGAGCGTCGCCGCAGCGGCTGGCTGCGCGCGGCGCTTTCACTTTGAAGACCGCCGAGAAGACGCTGGAGCGCCTGGCGCAGTCCGGCCGGGCGGTGCTCTTCGACCGCGAAGCGCGGCTCTACGCGCATCTCGACGTCCTCAAGGCGCTGGACGACCGGCTGCTGCAGCGGCTGCGCGAGCACGCCGAACGCAACCCCATCGATCCCGGCATCGCCCGCGAGGAGCTGCGGCAGCGCACCGGCTCGCCGCCGCAGAAGCTCTTCGCCAAGGCGCTGGCCACGCTGGCGGAAAAGGGCGAGGCGCGCGCCGATGCGGAGCGGGTCCATCCACCCGGCGCCGCGGCGAAGCTCAGCGGCCGTGACGCGGATGCGCAGGAGAAGCTGGCCTCGCTGCTCGACCAGGCCGGCCTCTCCCCGCCGCGGGTGGACGAGCTGCCCGGGCTGGTGGCCCAGCCGCTGCCGCGCACGCTGGCGCTGCTCAAGGCACTCTCCGCGGCGGGCCGCGCCAGCAAGGTGAGCGAGGATCTCTGGTTCGGGGCGGCGCCCCTGATGGATCTGCGGCGCCGCGTGCTGCAGCACCTGGCGGAGCACGGCTCCATCGACGCGCAGTCCTTCAAGGAGCTGACCGGGCTGACCCGGAAGTTCGCCATTCCCCTGCTGGAGTACTTCGACCGCGAGAAGCTCACGCTGCGCATCGGCGACAAGCGCGTGCTGCGAAAGGCGGAGCGGTGACGCCCGAGGCCTTGCAGGCGCTGGTGGAGGCGCTGCCGGTGCCGGCGCTGATCGTCTCGGGCCGGCGCATCGTCGCCGCCAACCGGAGGCTGGCCGAGCTCACGGGAATTCGCCTCCAGGATTTCCTCGCTTCGTCTGCGCCCTTCCTGCACTTCGTGGCGCCCGAGGACCGGGAGATGGTGCTCGAGCGGGCCGCCGCGCGGGCGCGCGGCGAGCCGGTCGCGGACGAGGTCGACTACATGGCCGTGACCGCAGACGGGCGTCGCATTCCTTCGCGCGCGCACGTGGCGCCCTTTCCCGCCGCCGGCGAGGGTGGGCTCTTGATGGTGATCAGCCGCGAGCGGGCCCGCGCGCAGTCGGCGCAGCTGATCCGCGGCTTCGTGGACGTGGCGGTGGCCGCGCAGGGAGAGCGCAGCGAGCCCGACTACTTCAACGTCGTGCGCGAGTCCCTGCGCGGGCTGGGGTTGACCTCCACGCTGATGGAGGTCGACGGCGACCGCCTCCGCTTCGCTCCCTTCGCTGCGGCGATGACGCCGGTGGGGCTGGAGCTGCGCGAGGTGCTTCAGGGGTGGATGCCGCTTGGACGGGTGGACCCCGAGCTGGTCTCCGCGGACGGCGTGCTGGTCGAGGACCTGCCCGCCCTGATCGCCGATCTCTCCGGCCTGCCGCGCGCCCGATTCGTGGGGCGCGCGGCGCCGCGCGCGGTGGTGACGGCCATCCGCGTCGACGGCCAGCTCCGTTTCATCCTCTCCGCGTCCGGGGAGCAGATCGATCACGCCGCCGCCGGGGCTTTCGGCCTGCTGGGCCGCCAGATCGGCGCGTCGCTCACCACCCTGCGGCGCATCGAGGAGGTGCAGCGGCGCAACGCCGAGCTTGCGCTCCTGCTCGACCTGGGCCGCGAGTTGGTGGGCGCGCTCGACCAGCGGCACGTGCTGGAGGTGGCGGCCCGCACCGCTGCCCGTTCGCTGCGCTGCAGCTGCGCGTACGTGATGCTCGCGCACCCGGAAAAGCCCGTCCTGGTGGTCTCCGCCCGGGAGGACCCCGAGCCTCCTCCGGACGTCGAGATCGGCAGCGAGCTGGATCTGGGCGTTTCCTCGCTGAGCGCGCTGGCCTTCCAGAACCAGCAGGCGTACGCCACCAGCGACACCGTCAAGGACAGCCGCGTCGACCCCGAGGTGATGCACCGCTTCCGCTGCCGGGCCACGCTGGCCGTGCCGCTCCTGTCGCAAGGTCGCCCGCTGGGGGTGCTGGCGCTGTTCGATCGCAGCGGCCGCTCATTCGACGCGATGGACGAGCGGCTGGCCACGCACGCGGCCCAGCTGGTCGCCGCCGCGCTGGTGAACGCGCGCCTCTATGCGGAGCAGCGCGCCCGCGCCGAGGAAATGGCGCAGCTCAACGAGGTGGCCCGCGCCCTCTCCGGGGCGCTGGAGTTGCAGCCTCTGTTGGGCCTGGGCGGCGAGATGATGCGCCGGATCCTCGACGGCGACTGTTGGTTCGTGATGCTGCGAGACGACGCCGCCTGCGGCCTGCGCTTTGCGGCGGTGCAGGAGGAGAACGCGGATCTGATCGGCAAGCTGGTGCCGTACGACGAGCCGATGGTTTCCACCCGGGCCTTCCGCGAGCGGCGGCCGATCCAGGCGGTGGATCCGTCGCGCCTGCAGGGCATGGCGCGGGCGCTCGGCGAGCGATTCGGCAATCGCACCACGCTGGCGGTGCCGATGCTGGCCCGCGACGAGGCGTTGGGAGCGGTGGTGATCCTCGATCGCAAGCGCGCGCGCAGCTTCACCCAGCCGGAGATGGACCGCGCGCTGGCGGTGGCCGGGCAGCTGGCTTTCGCGGTTCTCTCGGTGCGCCTCTACCAGGACCTGCGCACCAGCTACGCAGAGCTGGCGCGGACGCAGAAGGAGCTGATCGACCGCGAGCGGCTGGCGGCCCTGGGCGAGCTGTCGGCGAGCATCGCGCACGAAGTCCGCAACCCGCTGGGGGTCATCTTCAACTCGGTCGGGAGCCTCCGCCGCATCCTCAAGCCGCAAGGCGACGCCGCGCTCCTGCTCGACATCGTCGGCGAGGAAGCCGACCGTCTCAACCGCATGGTGGGCGACCTGCTCGACTACTCGCGGCCGGTGCAGCCGGCGCTGGAGCCGGTTCCGCTGCGGCCGCTGATCGAGGAAGCGCTGTACTCGGCGCGGCACCAAGCCAGCGGAGCTGCCGGGGAGGTGCGCGCGAGCATCGAAGTGGCGGAAGCCGCGGCGACGGTCCGTGCGGATGCGCGGTTGCTGCGCCAGGCGTTGGTCAATCTGTTTCTCAACGCCTACCAGGCCATGCCGCGCGGGGGCGTCCTGCAAGTCAGAACCATTCCGGCCGATTTGGAGGGCAAGCCGGCCGCCGAAATCGTGGTTCGCGACACGGGTCCGGGCATCCCCGCGGACATTGCCCGCAGAATCTTCCAGCCCTTCTTCACCACCAAGGCCACCGGCACCGGTCTGGGGCTCGCGGTGGTGCGACGGATCGTCGAAGGCCACGGGGGCGTCGTCGCGTTCACGCCGGCCAACCCGGGCGCCGAATTTCACGTCCGGCTTCCGCTGGAAGCTTGATCGCGTTACTTCTGTAGCCATGTCCGGCGACGCGCTGCCGACCGAGATGCCCGCCGCCGAGCCGCGGCCGCGCATCCTCATCGTCGACGACCAGCGCAACATGCGAACGACCACGGCGCTGCTCCTGCGAGCGCAAGGGTACGAGGTAGCCGAGGCGGAGAGCGGCGAGGCGGCGCTGTCCCGCCTGCTGGCCGATCCGTTCGACGTGGTGCTCACCGATCTCAAGATGGCGCCGCTCGACGGTCTCGCGGTGCTGCGCGGCGCGCTGGAGATCTCGCCCTCCACCCAGGTGATCGTGATGACCGGCTACGGCACCGTGGAGAGCGCGGTGGTCGCCATGCAGCACGGCGCCTACGACTACGTGAGCAAGCCGTTCAAGGAGAGCGAGCTGCTCATGCGCGTCCAGCGCGCGCTGGAGAAGCGCCGCCTCCTGGTGGACGTGGGGCTCTTCTCCGACGAGTTCCGCCAGCGCTACAAGCTGGACAACCTGGTGGGCCGCTCGGCGCCGATGCGCGAGCTGCTCACCCGCCTGGTTCGGGTGGCGCCCACCGACGTGACGGTCCTCATCACCGGCGAGAGCGGCACCGGCAAGGAGCTGATCGCCCGCGCCATCCACGTCAACTCGCGGCGCGCCACGCGGCCCTTCGTCCCGGTGAACTGCGCCGCCATCTCCGAGACGCTGCTGGAGTCGGAGCTCTTCGGCCACGTCAAGGGCGCCTTCACCGGCGCCGTCAAGCTGCGGCAGGGCCTGCTCGAGGAGGCGAGCGGCGGCACCTTCTTCTTCGACGAGATCGGCGAGACCACGGCGGCCTTCCAGGCCAAGCTCTTGCGGGTCATCCAGGAGCACGAGATCCGGCGGGTGGGCGACAACGCCTCCATCCGGGTGGACGTGCGGGTGATCGCCGCCACCAACCAGGACCTCAAGCTGGCCATCGCCGAGAAGCGCTTCCGCGAGGACCTCTTCTACCGCCTCAACGTGGTCCCGCTGCAGGCCCCTCCGTTGCGCGAGCGCAAGGAGGACATCCCGCTGCTCGCCCAGCACTTCATCACCCGCTTCAACCAGCGCAACGGGACGCGGCGCATCCTCACCCAGGGTTCGCTACAGAAAATGGCGGCGTACGACTTCCCCGGCAACGTGCGCGAGCTGGAGAACATCGTCGAGCAGGCGGCCGCGCTGGCGCACAGCGACGAGATCGACGGCGACGACGTCTTCATCGAGACCCGCACCGCGCCGCCCACCGACACGCCGCCGGACGGCGTGCGCACGCTCTCGCAGGAAGTCGACGCGGCGGAGCGGCGCGCCATCGAAGCGGCGGTGCAGCGCAACGAGGGCATCCTGGAAAAAGTGGCAAGGGAGCTGAACGTCTCCACCACCACGCTGTGGCGGAAGATGAAGCGGCTGGGCCTGCGCAAGGATTGAGGGCGGGTTACCCTCGATCGGGTGAGCAAGAAGCCGAAGCCGTTCAACAACCCGTTCGGGGGCCTCAAGCTGCCCGAGCGGCCGGCGCCCCCTCCCGATCCGCCAAAGGCTCCCGAGCCTTTGCCCGTCCGGCGGCACGACGAGTTGTCGGAGGAAGAGCTGTGGACGGTGGCGGTGGACGGCACCGAGCCGCTGCGCGATCGCAGCGTCCGGGTGAAGCCGGACCCGCCGGCGCTCTCGGTGGCTCCGGCCCACCTCGATCCCGATCTCGAGGCTTACGACGAGCTGCGCGCCCTGGTGACCGGCGAGGTCCCCTTCGACATCGCCGACACCGACGAGTTCATCGAGGGGCATGCGCGCGGCCTCGACCCGCGCGTGGTGCGCAGGCTGCGGCGGGGAGAGCTGGCGGTGCAGGCACACGTGGATCTGCACGGGCTGCTCAAGGAAGAGGCCAAGACGGAGCTGGAGGCCTTCCTGACCAGGTCGCGGCAGGAGGGGAAGCGCTGCGTGCTGGTGGTGCACGGCCGCGGGCTGCACTCCAAGGATCAGGTCCCTGTGCTGAAGGAGGCGCTCAAGCGCTGGATGCACACCGCGCGATTCGCCCGCCATGTATTGGGATTCGCGACGGCGCGCCCCCACGACGGCGGCGCCGGCGCAGTCTACGTGCTGCTCAAGAGGATCTGACCAGACTGGGCTTGACCCGGTTTTCTGGACACCTCCGATGTGATGAAGACTGGGTCCACGGGACGACGAAAGAGGCGGAAGTTCAGCGCCGAGTACAAAGCTGAGGCGGTGGTTCGAGCCTGGGGGCGGCAGGCCACCATCGACGCGACGGGCGGCGGCGG